>Ga0213834_100089_pt1 | contig 103293 bp, 84 predicted proteins | sample SWPTP12_FD_160580 | JGI IMG/M metagenome (GOLD analysis project Ga0213834, IMG submission 160580) | Coastal seawater microbial communities from Marineland, Florida, United States - SWP TP1 #2 | ecosystem: Environmental > Aquatic > Marine > Coastal | place: USA: Florida | collected 2016-08-06 | reverse complement strand
GCGCGATGTGCACGGTGACGATCATTTCCTTGAGGTAGGCGCGCCATTCGTGGAAATCCGGTGGGAAGAAATCCGCGGCGAAGGTCGCCATGTTGCCGGCGTCGCGATACAGCGCCAGCGGGTTCATTTCGGCGCCGTGCCAGGCCCAGCCCATCACGGCCAGAAACAGGCCCCAGCCCAGGTATTGCAGCCAGTTGCGCTTGCCCCCGGCGGTTTCAAGGTATGCAGCGTGAGTGGTCATAAACGGTCCCGTTGGCTAACACTCGAACAGCGATATCGGGCGCGGCGCCCACCTGCAGCGGCGCCGCGCCGGTCACGTCAGCCCGCCTTGGCGGTGCTCTGTTTTTCCAGCTCGGAAATACGGTCCTGCAGCCTGGTCAGGCCGGCGTCGATCTCTTTCAGGCGCGCGGTTTTTTCATCGGCGCTCAAGCTGGTGCTGGCGGTGGTTTCGGTCTTCTGCTTGAACAGTTCAAGCTGGCGGATGGTCAGCAGCTGGTCATCCGAAGACTTGAGGAACTTGCCCATCTGCATGTTCTTCAACACGCTCTTTTCTTCCTCGGTGTCGCCGTAGTGCGCGAAGAAATCGCGGATCTTGTTCTTGGTCGCATCGGACATGCCTTTGCGCCAGACCATCGGGTCAGCCGGGATGATCGGCGACTTCCAGATCACTTTGAGCAGGGCTGCCTTGTCCGGCTGAGTGACCTCCAGACGGTCCCAGCTTTCAGTGTTGAAGGTGGCGACATCCAGCTGCCCCTTGGCCACGCTCAGGGCGTTGACTTCGTGGCTGGAATTGAGCGTGCGTTTGAAGGCGGTGGCGGCGTCGACGTTGTTCTTGGCGAACACGTAATAGCCCGGGACCAGATAGCCGGACGTGGAGTTCGGATCACCGTTGCCGAAGGTCAGCTCCTTGGCGTGCTTGAGCATGTCCTCGACCGAATTGATCGGGCTGTCCTTGCGCGCAATGATCACGCTCCAGTAGCCCGGCGCACCATTGGCGGCGGCGGTCTGGGCGAAGATTTCGCCGCCCGAGCGGTCGACCGCCTCCATCGCCGCCTTGTTGCCCAGCCAGGCCACGTCGACCTTGTTGAAACGCATGCCCTGGATCAGGCCCGCGTAGTCGGACGCGAAAGTGGCGTTGACGTTCAGGCCGGTCTTTTTCGACATGTCGTCGAGAAACGGCTGCCAGACGCTTTTCAGGTTTTGCGAAGACTCGGTGGACATGATGCCGAAGTTGATTGTGCTTTCGTCTGCCTGCGCGGCGCCTGTGAGGCAACCGGCAACAAGGGCGGCAGACGCGAGCACGCGACCGATACGGTTCAACATGGAGAGCTCCTGAAACGTGGGTTGAGGTGTTGCTGTTGTGGTCGTGCAGCGCTGACGGGCAACGCCATCCAGCGGCGCGCTCAGGCCTGTGCCAGCGTCAGTCGCGCGGGGCGCTCGGCGTGACGGGCCTGGTCGGCGAACATGAGGCTGGCGTCGGCGTCGGCGCCGTAAAGATCGTTGAGGAACTGGCCGCTCAGGTCAGCGCCATTGCCGTCGAAATGAATGCGGCCGTTTTTCAGCGCCACGGCCCGCGGGCAATAGCGCACGGCGTAATCGACCTGATGCAGAGTCACCACGACGGTCTTGCCGTCCTGGCGGTTGATGTCGGCGAGAATTTCCATGACCTTGCGCGCGGACTCGGGGTCCAGCGAGGCGATCGGCTCGTCGGCAAGAATGACTTCGGCCTGCTGGGTCAGCGCCCGGGCGATGGCGACCCGTTGCTGCTGGCCGCCCGACAATGTCGAGGCGCGCTGCTTAGCCAGATCCGCCAGGCCGACGCGGGCCAGATTGGCCATCGCACGGTCTTTCTCTTCGGCGTTGAACAGGCCCAGGCTGCCACGCCAGCGCGGCATGCGGCCCAGACAGCCCAGCAGCACGTTGTCGAGCACGCTCAGGCGACTGACCAGATTGAATTGCTGAAAGATGTAGCCGATGTCGGCACGCAGGCGGCGAACCTTGCTGTTGAGTCGTCCCGAGACTTGCACTTCGCGACCCAGCACCGTGACGGTGCCACCGTTGGCCCGGTCGCAGCAGGCAAGGCCTGCCAAGTGGCGCAACAGCGTGGATTTACCAGAGCCGGATGCGCCGATCAGCGCCACCATTTCTCCGGGTTGTATAGACAATGCCAGGTCAACCAAAGCGGTCTTGCGAGCGAATGTCTTGTTCAAGCGGTCGACATGGATAGCTGCGTTCATGGGCTTCTCTTGTCTCATCTTGTCGTGTGGATCCGGCGTCCTGCCACCGGCGAAACGTGCGCCTGCCCGTCCATGGCCGCGTTCGGTGCGAGTGACATTAGTGCGAGCGTGTGGCAGTTCGATGACCCGTCGATGACCGCGAGATAACAGTTCGTTGACTATTTGATGCAGGATGATTCGCGTATTTTGTCGACATGTTTGTGTAGAGCAGCGGTCTTGGCAGGATGCGGGCTAGACAAGTCGAACGACTGAAAAGCGCACATACCTTCGATGGCGGCGTATCAATGCTTGAATTAACGACAGACAGCGTGCGCTCGCGGGCAAACGCGCGCCTGGAATGTCCACCGCCACGTCATTCGCACAGGCGCAACGGGATGAACTGCACACGAATCCTCACCGTCATACTGCTCGGCGCCCTGCCCCTGATGGCAGGCGCCGACAATCAGGAGAACCGCACCTTGGCTGCAACCGGCTCTGCCCATTACCGCTTCGAACGCTTGAACGTCGACTCCCCGGACGGTCAGCGCCATTACCGCCTCGACATCGGCATCCCGCGCAACGCGGCGCCAGCCACTGGCTATCCGGTGATGTACCTGCTGGATGGCAACAATGCGCTGGCCGAATTGCAGGACAGCTGGTTAGGCGAACTCGATGCGGGCGCTGCGCCGCTGCTGGTGATGATCGGCTACGACATCGACGGCACCTACGACGGCGAACAACGCACCCGCGATTACACGGGCGACACGGCGTCGGCGTTCCTGACGACGATCGAAACCCGCATCAAGCCGAAGGTGCGGGCAAACTGGTCGGTGGACCCGAAACGGCAAACGCTGTGGGGGCATTCGTTCGGCGGGCTGTTCGTGCTCGATGCGCTGCTGGCACGGCCCGACGCGTTCCAGACCTGGATCGCCGCCAGCGCCTCGCTGTGGTATCAGCCGACCACCTTCGATAGGGGCATGGCGCTGCGCGCATTGGCGCCCGAAACAGCGAAACACGTGGTGATCGTCAAGGGCGAAAGAGAAGGCAAGCCGCCAATCGCGCAACTCGATGGCGGCTCGCCGCAGAGAAGGCAGCAGATGCAGGCCGTGCCCGCCGACGCCAATCGCCTGCTGGCGGAGCATCTGGCGACGCTGCCCGGCATCGAGGCCAGTTACCGGGCATTCAACGGACGCAACCATGGCCAGATGTTCACCACGGCGTTGCATCTGGGTTTGCGGATGGCGGCCGGATTGCCCGGCCAGCCGTGAGTCCCGCTGTTTTACGCTGCGTTGACGACGGTCAGATCCGGAACGTGCCCACCAGATGCTGCAAGCGCGCAGTCTGGTGTTCGAGGTGCCGGCAGGCGTCCAGCGTCGACTTCAGGTTGTCCACGCCTTCCTGATTGAGCGTGTTGATTTCCGTGATGTCGACGTTGATCGACTCGACCACCGCAGTCTGTTCTTCGGTGGCGGTTGCAACCGACTGGTTCATGCCATCGATTTCGCCGATGCGGCGGGTCACGCTGTTCAGGCGTTCGCCGGCCTGATTGGCGATGGTCACGCTGCTTTCGCTTTGACGCTGACTCTCCGTCATGTTGGCCACCGCGTCACGGGCGCCCATTTGCAGCTCTTCGATCATGCCCTGCACTTGTTGCGCGGAATCCTGGGTGCGATGCGCCAGGTTGCGCACTTCGTCGGCGACCACGGCAAAACCGCGCCCGGCTTCCCCGGCACGCGCCGCCTCGATGGCCGCGTTGAGGGCCAGCAAGTTGGTCTGCTGAGAGATGCCGGTGATCACTTCCAGAATCTGGCCGATGTTGGCGGTCTTGTTGTTCAGGGTCTCGATGTTCGCGCAGGACTCGCTGATCTTTTCCGACAACTGATTCATCGCCTTGATGGTCTGCGTGACCACCCCTTGGCCTTCGGTCGCCAGTTGCGTGGCTTCGCTGGAGTGCTGCGAGGCGAGCGCAGCGTTCTGCGCGATCTCCTGAGCGGCGGCGCCAAGCTGATTGATCGCTGCAGCCACGCTGCTGGTGCGGCTGGACTGCTGATCGGAGTTGCCCATGGACGAGTTGGACGCACCCACGACCCGCGCAGCGACTTCACCCAGCTGGCCTGCGGTGGACGCCACCTCACGGATCGAGCCGTGAATACGCTCGACGAAGCGGTTGAAGGACAATGCCAGCGCGCCGAACTCGTCCTGCGAGACGATCGACAGTCGCTTGGTCAGATCGCCTTCGCCGTCGGCGATGTCCTGCATCGCCCGACCCATCTGGTGCAGCGGCTGCATGAGGACGCGAATCAGCAGGCCCAGCAGCAACATGATGATCGCGACGGCAATCACCATCGCCAGGATCGCCGAAGAACGGAATTCGCTGAGCATCGAATAGGCGGCGTCGCGGTCCAGCACCAGCGCCACGTACCAGTTCGCCGAAGACAGGCCTTCGACCTTGGTGAACGAAATGAACTGCGCCTTGCCGGCCGATTCGATTTCGTAGACGCCGGGTGCGATTTTCGGTGCGCCACTTGGATAGGCTTCGCTGACGTTCTTCAGGACCAGCTTGCTGTCTGGGTGAATCAGGATCTTGCCGTCGGCGCTGACGATGTAGGCGTAACCATGTCCGCCGAAGTTCAGCGAGTTGATGGTCTTGCTGATGGCGTCCAGGGAGATGTCTGCACCGGCAACGCCGATCATCTGACCCTGCTGGCGGACCGGCGTCGCCAGGGTCACCACCAGTTTGCCGGAAGAGGCCGCAATGTACGGCTCAGTGACGATCGTGCCCTGCGCCGCATCGGCCGCCTTGTACCAGCCGCGGGCCCGTGGGTCGTAGTCCGCCGCACGATTACCCGCTGGCACGGAGAACATCACACCGTCCTTGCCGCCGAAGTAACTGAGCTGGAAGTTGTCCGGGTAAACCGGCAGCCCGACGATACGTGGCAGGCCGCTGACCGCAGGGCCATCTGCCGCAATCTGCTGGGCCATGGAATACAACAACTGCGTGCGGCTGTCGAGCCAGGTTTGAATGTTCTGAGTTGTCAGACTTCCTAACTGTTGCAGTTCGGTATCTACGTTGTTCTTCAATGTTTCGCGCTGGCGAAAGTCGTTCACCAGAATGAAGCACGAGAAAGCAACGACAACTATCAATGCAGCGGCCAGCAGGATCTTTCTGCTGAAACCCAGACGTTTGATCATACGATTGTGTCCATAACCAAGAATGACAGCGACGAGAATGCGTAGCCGATCGGGCGCGCGCTGCGCTTTGTACGGGGTTGTTCAAAGAAAGGGAAGACGCGGCCCGAAATATACTTCGGCTGACCGGCGACAGAGTTTAGTACCGGTCGTCGTGGACACTCGTAGAACGATTTTTATAGGCAGGGGAAAATGACGATATGTTTAAACATCCGGCGAAGTCTGTTTAACGGGATCCAATTATGTGCAGCGCAATGATTAATCATCACGCTGCGTAGTTGGCGTAGAAACGTTACTTGGCGAACAACTGCCCCATGTCTTTGAACGCTTTGAACTCCAGCGCGTTACCGCATGGATCGAACAGGAACATCGTCGCCTGTTCCCCGACCTGGCCTTTGAATCGTATGTAGGGTTCGATGACGAACTTGACGCCCTGCCCCTTCAGCCGATCGGCCAGCGCCTCCCATTCCTCCCAGCCAAGCACGACTCCGAAATGCGGAACGGGCACGTCATGACCGTCCACCGCATTGGTCCCGGCATGCGCCTGGGAGTCGGTCTGAGGGTGTTCGTGAATGACCAGTTGATGGCCGAAGAAATCGAAATCCACCCAGTGATCACTGGAGCGGCCTTCCGGCAGGTTGAACACGTTGGCGTAAAAGTGCCGGGCTGCCGCCAGGTCATGAACGGGGATGGCGAGGTGAAACGGAGATAGCTTCGGGCTGCTGGCGGTCACGGGTGATGCTCCTCTTAATGGGCTGCGGCCATCTTTACCCATTGAATCATTGATGGAAAGATCATAATTTTCGCGCCGAGCCACAATTATTTCGATCAGTGAGTTGCCATGATTCGCGAGCTTAAAACCTTCATTGCTGTCGAAGGCCTCGGCACGTTTGTCGCTGCCGGCAACCAGATCGGCCTGACCCAGTCGGCGGTCAGCGCGCAGATCCGCACGCTGGAGAAGTCGCTCGGCACCTTATTGTTCGACCGCAGCGGCCGCAGCGCGACATTGAACGCCGCGGGGCTGCGCGCGCTTCCCATGGCCCGGGAAATCGTCGCGCTGTACGAGCGCATGGCCGCACCGTCCATCGACAGTGGTTATTTTGGGGAATTGCGCATCGGCGCCATCGCCACGGTGCAGACCGGCCTGCTGCCTGCGGCACTGGTGCAGTTCAACCGTCAGGCGCCGACGGTGGAGGCGAAGGTCATTCCGGGTGTCTCGCAGACCTTGCTCAACAGCGTCGACGCGGGTGAGATCGACCTGGCACTGCTGATCCGACCGCCCTTCGCGCTGCCCAAAGAACTGCATCTGGAGATCATCGAGCGCGAGCCCTTCGTGTTGATCGCCCCGGCCACCGTCGAGGGCGATGATCCGCTGCAACTGCTGCGCGATAACCGTTTCGTGCGCTACGACCGGCATTCGTTCGGCGGGCGGCAAGTCACGCGCTTTCTGCGTGCGCAGAAAATCGACACCCGGCCAGGTCTTGAGCTGGACGAAGTCGATGCCATCGTTCGCATGGTCGAAGCCGGCCTTGGCGTGTCGCTGGTACCCAGAGCCGGGCTATGGCTGGAGCGCGCGGCACAGATCCGCATCATTGAACTCGGCCCCCTGACCTTCTACCGGGAACTGGCGATGGTCATGCGCCATGCCAACCGGCAGTTGCCGTTGCAGCGACTGTTCAGGGAGTGCCTGGCGACCGCCTGTACGCTGCAACCTTCCTAAGAACCTTCGGGTGACCAACGAATCAGTCGATATCGTATATCCCGGTGGGCGTGAGCGTGCTCATGAAGAGGCCGGTGCATCCGTTGGATAGGCCTGGGCTGGAAGTCAGCCTTCGCGAGCAAGCTCGCTTGCACAGGTTTTGGACTCCCCTGACAGCGCCGCGCACCCTTACAGGAGCGCGCTTGGTTGTATCCGCTTCTGTTCAGATGCACTCATTGCGACTGCAAATGACACCGCACCCATTCCCCTGCCGCGGCGCCTTTGGCCGGCAGCAGGGCTTGCGGTCTGTCGCAGCCGGTGGTTGCCTTCGGGCAGCGGTCCCTGAAAAAACAGCCTGTTGGCAGATTGCGGTTGCCGGGGAGTTCGGTGGGCGCCGAGACCTGGGTCTCATCCACGGCGACGCCCAGCCGTGGCACAGCCTCCAGAAGCAGTTGCGTGTACGGATGGCGCGGGCGCTCGAGCACGTGGGCAGCGCTGCCCAACTCGACGATCTGCCCCAGGTACATCACCGCTACCCGGTCGGCCATGTGCCGCACCACAGAAACGTTGTGGGAAATGAGGATGTAGGTCAGGTCGCGGGTGCGCTGCAGCTCGGCCAGCAGATTGAGGATCTGCGCCTGCACCGAGATGTCCAGCGCCGAGGTCGGCTCGTCGAGCACAATGATGTCCGGGTTCGACGAAAGCGCGCGGGCGATGGCAATGCGCTGGCGTTGCCCACCGGAAAACTGGTGCGGGAATCGGTCCATGTACTCCGTGCGAATGCCCACCTGTGACGCCACTTTGGCAGCGATCTCGCGCATGTCGCGGCGTGGCGCGGAACGCTGGACGAACAGCGGTTCGGTGATCACCTTCCACACCGGCAGCCGCGGGTCGAGCGAGGATTGCGGATCCTGGAAGACGATCTGGACGTTGCTGCTGCGCTCTTTGGCATCGTTGTAGACCCAGTCAAGTCGTCCGGACGTCGGCTTGATCAGCCCCATCAGCAACTGCGCCAGCGTGCTCTTGCCGCAGCCGGACTCGCCTACCACGCCAAGGGTTTCACCGGCGCGGACTTGCAGGTCGATGCCGTTCAGGGCATGGGCCAGGGCCTTGGGTCGACCGAGCCAGTCCTTGCCCATCGGATAATGCACGCGCACGTCTTGCAGACCGAGGATGGCCGGACGCTCTGCGGAGGAGGATGCGGGGGCGGTGCCGGTCATGACAGCGACTCCTGTACAGGCTGGTGGGACGGCGCGCTGAGCCAGCACGCGCTCTTGCGATCCGCTTCGGCGTCGAGGGTTTGCATCGGAGGGCGCTGCACGCATTGCGCCATGGCGAACGCGCATCGATCGCGAAACGTACAGCCTTCAGGCAGCGCCGATAGGTTCGGCACCTGACCCGGAATCGTCAACAGCGCCTGACCGGGCTCGACCTGTTCCGGCAGTCCGCTGAGCAGCCCCTGGGTGTACGGATGCCGCGGATCAGCCATGACTTGCGCGGTGATGCCCTGCTCCACCACGGCGCCGGTGTACATGACGTACACCCGATCGCAGAACTGCGAGACCAGCGCCATGTCGTGGGTGATCAGCAGAATCGCCGTGCCGCGTTCACGGGCCTTTTCCCGCAGCAGCAACAGCACCTGGCGCTGCACCGTCACGTCCAGCGCCGTGGTCGGTTCGTCCGCGATCAGCAACTGCGGGTCGCAGGAAAACGCCAGTGCGATCATCACCCGCTGACGCATCCCGCCCGACAGCTCGAACGGGTAGCTGTTCATCACCTGCTCGGGATCGGCGATGTGCATGTCGCGCAACAGGGCAACCGCTTTGGCTCGGGCATCGGCCTTGCTCAACTGCTGATGATGAATGATCACATCGAGCATTTGCCGACCGATGCGCCGGGTTGGATTCAATGCGGTCATCGGTTCCTGAAAGATCATCGCCGCATCGCGGCCGCGCACGCTGAGCAAGTCCTTTTCCCGGGCAGTGAGCATGTCGCGCCCAAGGATGTTGAGGCTGCCACTTTTGACCTGATAAGCGCGCTCGGGCAGCAGTCGCAGGCTGAGCATGGCAGTCACCGACTTGCCCGATCCGGACTCGCCGATCACACCGACGATTTCCCCCGGATTGACGTGCAGGGAGACGCCGTTGAGCGCCTTGACCGTACTTTTGTAGGCCGGGAACTCGATGCTCAGGTTATCGATGGCCAGCACCGGCGCGCCGCCACGGGAATGAATTGGAGTGTGCGTCTGCATGGTCATTTCCCCTGCTGGCGTGGGTCGAGCAGGTCACGCACGCCGTCGCCCAAGAGATTGAAACCGGTGGCGGTGACCAGAATCGCCAGCCCCGGAAACGTCGAATACCACCATTGATCGAGGATGTAATTGCGCCCGGTCGCCACCATGGCGCCCCACTCCGCAGTGGGTTGCTGCGCGCCCAGGCCGATGAAACCCAAGGCCGAGGCCATGAGAATCGCGCTGCCGATGTCCAGGCTCAGTTGCACCAGCAGTGGCGGCATGGCGTTGCGCGCCACGTGCCACAACACCATGTGCCAGCGTCCGGCGCCGAAGGTTTCGGCGGCCTTCACGTAACCCATCTGACGGATGCTCAGCGCCTGGCCACGCGCCAGTCGTACGTAGAACGGAATGCGCACCAGCGTGATCGCCAGCATCGCGTTGAACAGACTCGGGCCCAATGCGGCGGCCAGGGCCATGATCAGCACCAGCGACGGGACCGACAGCATGATGTCCATCAAGCGCATGATCAGGCTGTCGAAGCGCCCGCCAATGATGCCGGACATGCAACCCAGCAGGCCGCCGGCCAGACACGAGGCAAACGCGACGAACAGGCCGACGCCCACTGACTGCCGGCTGCCGTACAGCACACGGCTGAACAGATCACGGCCCACTTCGTCGGTGCCGAACCAGTGCGCCGACGACGGCGCGGCCAGTCGCTGAGTGAGGTTCAGGGCGTTGGGGTCGTGGGACGCCAGCCACGGCGCGAAGATCATGCACAGCAGCACCAGCAGCGTGATCACCAGCCCCGCCATGGTCAGCGGGCTGCGGCGGACCTGATGCGCCAGATACGCCAGTTTGTCCTGCCAGCGCGAAGCTTTGGGCAGCGGTGCCACGACGGGCGCGGAAAGTGGAGCGGACATTTCAGTTGACCTCGCCGATGCGCGGGTCGATCAGGCGGTACAGCAGATCGATCGCCATGTTCAGCAGTACATAGATGAAAGAGACCAGAATCGCGAAGCCCATCACCGCCGGGAAATCCAGCGACTGGATCGACTTGACCACGTACGCCCCCATGCCGGGCCAGGCGAACACCGTCTCGGTGAGCACCGCGCCGTAGAGCAGATCGCCCAACGTCAGGCCCAGCACCGTCACCGACGGAATCAGCGCGTTGGGCAGCGCATGGCGCAGGATCACCGCCCATTTCGACAGGCCGTACGCCCGCGCGGTGCGGATGTAGTCTTCGCCCAGTTGATCGAGCATCGCCGAGCGAATCTGCCGGGCCACGACGCCCAGGTTGACGAACCCGAGCGTGATCGCCGGCAGAATCAGATGCTGGACCGCGTTGAAAAACAGGCCCGTGTCCCCGGCCAGCAAGGTGTCGATCAGGTAGAACCCGGTGACCGTGGGCGGCGCGTCCAGCCCTTCATCGATCCGGCCACTGCCAGGCAGCCAGTTCAGGTGACCGTAAAACAGCACGATCAGGCCCAGCCCGAGCCAGAACGCGGGGGTGGAAATCCCGGTCACGGCCAGCGTGCGGGCAACCTGATCGATGAAGCGGTTGTGGTAAACCGCCGACAGCACGCCCAGCGGCACACCCACCAGAATCGACAGCGTCAGCGCAGCCAGCGCCAGTTCGAGGGTGGCAGGAAAGAACGCCTGCAAATCTTCCAGCACCGGACGATGGGTGCGAATCGATGTGCCCAGGTCGCCATGCAGCAGGTCGAGCATGTAACGCCCGTACTGCTGATACAGCGGCAGATCCAGCCCCAGCTGGTGACGAATGTTCTCGACAATGGCATCGGTGGCACGGTCCCCGGCGATCAGTCGCGCGGGATCGCCCGGGATCAGGTGGGAAATCGAAAATGTAATCAGGGAAACGCCGAAGACCACCAGCAGCAGGCCGCCCAGGCGTTTACGCAAAAGAGTCAGGAAGGCCATCAGGCACCTCGGTCACGCATGAAAATCGACAACACGAAACAGTTCGCGGACGCGGTCTTGCCAAGCGCCTCGGCCACTGTGGGAGCGAATGCATGGGTGAGGCGATGAATCAGCAGGCACATCTTCAGCGGATGTGCCGCCGCTCACTCACCCATTCACTCCCGCAGCGACTGGTGCTGTGGCAAGCCGATAACTTCTGCCCGACAACCCCTCGGGGTCGCGGGCGACAACGACTTACTTGGTGATCGTGCCGATGTTGAACACCTGCTCAAGCATCGGGTTGAACACGTAGCCCTTGACCTTTTCGCTCATCGGCAAGGTGTACGCCTTCTGGTACAGGTAGGCGTAGACGCTGTCGTTGAGCACGATCTTCTGCGCCTGTTGATACAGCTCGGTGCGCCTGGCCATGTCGTTGGTGGTGGCCGACTCGCGGATCAGCTTGTCCACCGCCGGGTTGTCGTAGAACGAACGGTTACCCGCCAGACCTTTCAGCTTCGAATCGAAGAAGAAGTTCATGAACATGTAGGGGTCGGCGAAGTCCGGGCTCCACGAGCCGATGGCAACGTCGAAATCACCGGTGCCCAGGCGCTCGCGCATGCTGGCGTTGGCCAGCTTTTCCATCTTCAGGTTGACGCCCAGCGATTGCAGGCCGGCTTGCAGGGTCAGGCCGATCGGCTCCCAGTTCGGGTCCTTGTCCGAGTACATGAAGGTCAGGTTGCTGATCTTCGGCGAAACCTTGGCCAGATCCTCCTTGGCCTTGGCCAGGTCCTGCCTGAACGCCGGCTGCTTGTCGTCATAGGCCCACATGCCTTGCGGGATGGGACCGTTCAGCGTCTTGGCCTTACCTTTGAGAATGCCGTTGATGATGCCGTCATAATCGAGCGACTCGACAATGGCGCGTCGTGCATCGGGGTTGTTCATCGGCGGCTTCTGGGTGTTCAGGTACAGCAAGGTGACGCGCAACGACGGGTAGTCGCCGACGACGATGCCGGACTTCTTGGCCAGCGCTTCCAGCTGGTCCTCGGGCATGTCTTCGATGATGTCCAGATCACCGTGTTCCAGCTGCAGGCGGCGCACGGAAGCCTCGCCGATGATCTTCACCACGACCTTTTTCAGGGTGGGTTTGGGACCTGCGTAATAGCTGTTCTGCTCCATCGTCAGGGTCTGGCCTTTCTGCCAGTTCACCAGCTTGAACGCGCCGGAGCCTGCGGTGTGAGTCGACAGATATGCATCGGCGCCTTCGGTTTTCTTCGCGACGTCCGGGTTGATGATCGCCGCGCCGTTGTGCGCCAGGGTCGAGAGAAACGGCGCGTAGGGGGCCTTGAGGGTGAATTTCACGGTCAGCGGATCGACCACCGACACCGTCATGTCATCGGGGAATGCGCCGGACGGCCCCTGCTTGAGCTTCATCACCCGGTCGAACGAAAACTTCACGGCTTCGGCGTTGACCTCTGCGCCGTCATCGAACTTGTTGCCCGGCTTGAGCTTGAATTCCCAGGTCAGGTTGTCGGCCGAGGTCGTCCAGCCACTGGCGAGCTCGCCTTGTACCTCGGTGCTGCCCTTGCCGTCCTCGACCTTGTAGGTCACCAGCCGCTGATAGGCCGGATAGGTCACGGTCCAGTCGTTGTTGTCGATGGTCACGGCCGGGTCCAGGGTTTGCGGATCGGACGGCTTGCCGATCATCAGCGTGTCCTGAGGCACAGCGGCACTGGCCGATTGCCAGGCACCAAGGCCCATGGCGGTACAGAGGATGGCCATCGCCAGCGAATGCGGAGTAACGATTGATTTCATGCCGGTTCCTTGATCGTTCGATGTGTGGAAGTTCGTCAGGTTTGTTATTGAAGCTATACCGGGCAGTCAAAGCTCAGATGCCTTGCGGCCTCCGAAATGGCGCGCCCTGCTCGTTCGAGTTCAGGTCGCTGCCAGATTCAGCCGGGATTCATGAACGTCCCGGTCAGGTGTCGCGTGTCGGTTCAGGTGCTGTGGCCGTCAGCTCGCGGGGCGGATCGAACCATCGTCGATCAGCGGATACTGGTCCGCACCCGGCAGCTCGTAGTGCCACCATTCGCTGTCGATGTAGGTGAAGCCGGCAGCCAGCATGATGCCCAGCAGCAGCAAGCGATTGCGTTGCACGTCGGCGGGCAGATCAGCGAAAAACTGATGTGAGTGGGCGCGCATGTCGTCAAACCCCGTGCCCATGTCCAGCGCTTTGCCGTGCGCATCGATCAGGGTCAGGTCCACCGCCACGCCACGGGTATGGTGCGAGCCCAGGCCCGGATCGCGCACGTATTCGGGGTTGGGCAGCGCCTCCCACAACAGCGCCTGGGCGTAGGGCGGGCGATAGGCATCGAAAATGCGCAGGCGCAGGCCTGCCTGCCGGGCCAGCACACTGGCCTGGCGCAGCCGTGCCTCCGCATCGCGGTGCAGCAGGCAGCGCGGGTCCTGATAAATCTGTTTGCCGGCCAGGTTGTCGACACCGGCATAGATCAGGTCGACCTCGACCTGCAGCGCGCGGGCATCGACTTCGACGAGGGGGCTATTCACGTAAACACACTCCAGATCAGGTAGCACACGTTCAGATTTCTGGCCGGCCGGATGCGCGATGCATCACTCGAACTGGCCGAACAATTGTTGCAATTCACGGTTCTTCGCCAGCCGCTCATCGAGGCGATCGCCGTATTTTTCCGCCACGGCCGAGACCATCAGGTTGAACAGACAGGTCAGCGGCGCCAGCGAATCCCAGAACTGGCCGACATCGGCGTTCAGCTGCAATAGGTCCATCGGATAGTCCCGCGCCCATGGACAGTGAAAATCAGTGATGAATGCCAGGGCCAGGCCCTGTTGATGAGCGACTTCGCAGAACGTGCGGGTCACCGACGAGTAGGTGCGAAAGTCCGCAATCACCGCGTAGGGCTTGTCGAACTGCGAGTTCAGCGATTCGGCGTAGGTGCCCGACAGTCCGTCGACGTAATAGACCTTGGGCCGAATGTATTCCAGGTGCGTGAAGAAGGCATTGAGGATCCCGCGCGTGGTCTGGATGCCGACGATGAAAACCGCATCGGCGCTGAACAACTGCTCGACGATGCGCCCGAACGTCTCGCTGCGGGCCAGGGCGTACACCCGTTGAATGGCCTCGAGCTCGCGGTTCATCGAGCGCTCCAGTGCATCGCCGTGGGTGCTCTCTTCACGGAACGCGCCGAGCCGGTCGGTGATGACCCAGGGACTTGCGCTGTCGCCGCGAAGACTCTGTTTGACGTCGTCGATATTGCGGTAGCCCAGCGAACGCAGGAAACGCCCTACCGAAATGCCGGTGGTGCCGGTCTGCTGAGCAATGCTGTCGGCCGTCTCGAAAGGCAGCTTTTGCGGGTTGGCCAACAGGTACCCGGCAATCCGTTTGCCCGTCGGCGTCAGGTCGCTGAACCGTTGCTCCAGGGTGTCGAGAAAGGGACTGCTGGCCATGAGAATTCCGCTGGAAACACACGCTGAAATCAATCGGGAAATGTTATTGGACAGTCATTTCTCGACAAGATGTTACCAACATAACATCGGTTTTCGAGGTGGCACAATGGTTTTTTTCAAGAGATTTCAACAGTGGAAATTCGTGTTTCAGGGTGGTGCGGAAGGTGCGCGAAATGCGCTTTTCGGGGGCAAAAAATGGGCTGCCAGCGCCGCTTTGCAGGCGCATGGCCTGATCAGCAAACGGCGATAACGGTGGTCGCGAATTCCAGGTCGCAACCGCGTCTGAACGACGCGGTCACCGAACGCTGACCCGTTTCCGGTTGATAGCGGGTAAGCCCCGCTATCACGTGCGAGCAGCAATCAACGCAAGTTGGTCTTCGCCAACTCAAGCACCTGATCGGCCTTGCCATTCATGACCGCTTTGAGCATGAACAGGCTGAAGCCCTTGGCCTGAGCCAGCTTGATTTTCGGCGGCAGACCCAGCTCCTGCTTGGCGGTGACCACGTCCACCAGCACCGGCCCCGGATGCTCGAACGCTTTTTTAAGCGCGTTGGGCAGATCGGCGGAATCTTCCACCCTGATCCCCAGGATGCCCGCGCCAATGGCGATATTGGCGAAGCTGGTGCTGTGCAGATCGGTGTCATGGGGCACATAGCCGCTGGCCTGCATCTCCATCGCGACAAAGCCCAGCGAGCTGTTGTTGAACACCACCATCTTGATCGGCAGGTTGAGCTGGCGAATGGTCAGCAAATCCCCCATCAGCATCGAAAGGCCCCCGTCGCCGCACAACGCGACGACCTGTCGGTCGGGGAATGCCGCCTTGGCGCCCAGCGCCTGGGGCATGGCGTTGGCCATCGAGCCGTGGTTGAACGAGCCCAGCAGCGAGCGCTGGCCGTTCATGGTCAGATAGCGAGCGGCCCACAAGGTCGGTGTGCCGACATCGACCGTGAAGATTGCGTCGGGATCGGCATAGGCATCGACCATGCGCGTCAGGTATTGCGGGTGAATCGGCTCGCCATGGGGCGATGGGGTCGCCAGTTCATCCAGTTCCTCACGCGCCGTGGCGTAATGCGCCAGCGCCTTGTCGAGAAACTTGCGATCGGTGTGGGCCTTGAGGCGCGGCAGCAAGGCGACGATGGTTTCTGCGATGCCGCCCTGGAGGCCCAGCGTCAGCGGCACGCGCCGCCCCAGCGCGGCAGGATCGATGTCGATCTGGATGATCCTGGCCTTGTCGGGGTAGAAGTTGCGGTAAGGAAAGCTGCTGCCGAGTATCACCAGCGTGTCGCATGACATCATCGCGTGGTAGCCGGAGCTGAAACCGATCAGCCCGGTCATGCCGACGTCGAAGGGGTTGGCGTATTCGATGTACTGCTTGCCGCGCAGGGCATGCACGACGGGCGCGCCCAGCTTCTCGGCCAGCGCCACGACCTGGTCGTGGGCGTCGGCGCAACCGGCACCGCAGAGCAAGGTCACCGCCTTGGATTTATCGAGAATGTCCACCAGCCGCTGCAGGTCGGTCTCGGTGGGAATCACGCGCGCAGGCGCATGGTCGACCCACTCGGCCTTGGCGTCGGGCGCCGAGCTCAACGCGACATCGCCCGGAATGACGATCACCGCCACGCCGCGCTGACTGATCGCAGCGCGCATCGCGCGTTCAAGCACACGAGGGAATTGCTCGGCGCTGTGCACCGCTTCCACGAAGTGACTGCATTCCTTGAAGAGATCGGTGGGATGGGTTTCCTGAAAGTAATTCAGGCCGATTTCCGAAGAAGGAATCTGCGCGGCGATCGCCAATACCGGTACGCGGCTGCGGTGGCAATCGTACAAGCCGTTGATCAGATGCAGGTTGCCCGGACCGCAGCTGCCGGCACACACCGCCAGCTTGCCAGTGGACGCTGCCTCGGCACCGGCTGCGAAGGCCGCCACCTCTTCATGGCGGGTGTGCATCCACTTGATCTTGCCCAGGCGCTCAAGGCTGTCGGTCAGACCGTTCAGGCTGTCCCCACTGACGCCCCAGATTTTCGAGACGCCTGCTGCGGCGAGGGTTTGGGCGAGGTAGTCGGCGGTGGTTCTGCTGGACATGGGGCAGGTTTCCTTGTCGAGTCGAATTGAGCGGGCAATGCCGTTGCCAGCATCGCGCGTGCTTTCAAATCGACCTGCCCCGCTGTGCACAGTTCAGTGGGATCGGCTCAGTGCGATCGGCTCAGTGCGATCGGCTGCGCAGCAGTGGTAAAACCCGCCACCGCGTCATGCCTGTCACACCACGCTTTGCCCTTACACCGGCGGCTGCACGACGGGTCTGCCGGGCGCCGCGATCTGCACTTTCGGATTGACCGGCGCAGCGGCGGGTGTCGCGTATTGCTGCTTCAGATGACCGTCCTGATCGAGCAGCCAGGCGTCGAGGATCTGGCGCACCACCGGACCTGCCACGCGACCGCCCGCTTCGCCGTTTTCGATCATCACCGACACCACGATTTTCGGGTTGGCAGCGGGCGCGAAGCCGACGAACAAGGCGTTGTCGCGGTGGCGTTCCAGGGTTTTGTCGCGGTTGTAGCGCTCGCCCTGCTTGATCGCCACCACTTGCGCCGTACCGCTCTTGCCGGCGATGCGGTACTGCGCGCCTTGCGCCGCGGCCCGCGCGATGCCACGCGGGTCGTGCATCACAGACTGCATGCCGTTGTTGACCTGATCCCACTCGCGCGAATCGCGCAGGACGATATTGGGCATCGGATGCTCATCGACTGGCGCCACGCCGCCGATTTCCTTGGCCAGGTGCGGCCGGTTCCACACGCCCTTGTTGGCGATCAGCGCCGTGGCCTGTGCCAGCTGCAGCGGCGTCACCTGCATGTAGCCCTGACCGATGCCGAGAATCACCGTTTCGCCCGGGAACCAGGCTTGACGGCGGGTGATGCGCTTCCATTCCTTGGACGGCATCAGCCCGGCGGACTCTTCGAACATGTCCAGCGAGACCTTCTGACCAATGCCGAACATGGTCAGGTAATCGTGCAGTCGATCAATGCCCAGCTTGTGCGCCAGGTCATAGAAATACGTGTCGTTGGACCGCATGATCGCGGCATTCAGATCCACCCAGCCATCGCCGGAGTGGTTCCAGTTACGGTACTTGTGGTCGAAATCGGGCAGCTGGAAATAGCCCGGATCGAACACCCGGGTCGAGGGCGTGATGATGCCGCTGTCGAGCCCGGCGATGGCCACTTCCGGCTTGATCGTGGACCCCGGCGCATACAGGCCGCGCAGCACGCGGTTGAACAACGGTCGGTCGACCGAATCGCGCAACGCCGAATACTCCTTGAAACTGATGCCGGTGACGAACAGATTGGGGTCGAAACTCGGCTTGCTGACCATCGCCAGTACCTCGCCTGTGGCAGGGTCGAGCGCCACCACCGACCCGCGTCGATCACCCAGCGCCTCCTCGGCGGCTTCCTGCAGCTTGATGTCCAGGCTCAGGGTGATGCTTTTGCCCGCGACCGGATCGTGGTGGTTGAGTACCCTCAGCACGCGCCCTTGGGCGTTGGTCTCGACCTCTTCGTAACCGACGTGGCCGTGCAGCTCGTTCTCGTAGAAGCGTTCGATGCCGGTCTTGCCGATCGACTGTGTGCCGCGATACTCGACCTGATCGAGCTGCGTGGCCTCCTTCTCGTTGATCCGCCCTACATAACCGATCGAGTGCGCAAAATGCGCGCCCAGCGGGTAATGGCGGACGAACTGCGCCTCGACGTCCAGCCCCGGCAGACGGAACTGGTTCACCGCCAGCAGCGCAATCTGCTCCTCGGTCAGCTCATAAAGCAGCGTTACCGGCACGAAGCGATGGGGCGAGTTCTTCATGGCTTTGTCGAAAATGATGCGGTCCTCATCCGGGAGGTTGAGGATGTGCATCAATTCCTCGATCACCGCATGCCAGTCGCCCGCGCGCTCGCGGGTCATGGTCAGGTTAAAGCTTGGGCGGTTATCGGCGAGGATCACTCCGTTGCGGTCGTAGATCAGCCCGCGCTCGGGCGGAATCGGCAGCACGTGCACACGGTTGTTTTCAGAGATGGTCGAGTGATAGGCGTATTGAGTGACCTGCAGGAAATACATCCGGCAGACCAGCGCAATACTGAGCAGGGTCACGAACAAGGCACAGGCGATCAACCGCTTGTTGACCAGCCTGGTTTCCTTTTCATGATCCTTGAGGGGTATCGGATCGGGCATTTCTACAGCTACTCGGTGAAGACGAAGACGACAGACACAGCGCCCGCGTGGGGATTATCAGGACGCAAATGGCGTGCACGATACCAAGAAGTGACCGGTTTCACGGCGCGATCTTCATGAAAATCCTGTCATGTTGAGCGAACCTGGCAAGCGTGGCGCGCGCATTCGGCGCATCAGCACCCATCGCTGCGATGCATTGCTTTATTGCGCAGAACGGCACAATGGACGCGCCAATTGCATGACAGATGACATCAGAAGAAACGGATCAGATCGAACGTGGATAAATCTCGGTATCACACAACGTTCAGGACCCTCTAAAGCAAGGGTCCCAGCACGGCCGGCGGAACGTCGAACGCCCGCAGGGACTTGAGGCGAACCTCGCACTGTTGCGAAATCGGTAACGGTCATTTACGAAATGAGGACGATGCAACGTCTGGTAACACATCTATGATTGCCGCCAGCGTGGAAAAGATGACAGCGGCAAGGGCAATGCCCCGCTCAGTGTGCGCCTCTCGCTCACCGGCAGACCAGAGACCCAATGTCACACCCCGTTCAAGCAAGACGCCGGGCACATCGTATGCCCGTCCAACCGTGAATAAAGAACGCTGAACGCCACTCCGACACGGACCATTCCTGCAATGGCCCGTGAAGTCGCGTTCGCAGGAGCCCTGAATGACAGAAAAATCCAAAGGCTTCACCCGCCGCCAGTTGCTCAAGACCTCGGCGGCCTCGCTTGCAGTCGGTGCCGCCGCAACCGCCAAGGCCGCCACCGTCGTCGGTGTTCCCCAGTGGGTGCCGTTCGATCACAACGGCCCGATGCACTACGACACCCCCGGCTGGCAGTTCTTCACTGACGCCGAAGCCGCCACAGTCGAGGCGATCGTGGCCCGGCTGATTCCCGCCGACGACCTGAGTGTCAGTGGCAAGGACGCAGGCTGCGCCGTGTTCATCGATCGCCAGTTGGCCGGCGAGTACGGTACGTTCAGCCGCCTGTACATGCAGGGCCCGTTCGAAAAGGGCACGCCCATGCAGGGCGACCAATCCGAACTGGTGCCGCGTCAGCGCTACCGGCTGGGCCTGGCCGGACTCGACGCTTACTGCCAGAAACAATTTCAGAAGGGCTTTACCGCCCTCGCCGCGCCCGATCAGGACAAGGTGCTGACCGGTCTGGAAAAAGGCGACATCGCGCTGGACGGCATCGACGCCAAACTGTTCTTTCAGCAAGTGCTCGGCAACACCATGGAAGGCTTCTTCGCCGACCCGGTCTATGGCGGCAACCGCGACATGGTGTCGTGGAAAATGATCGGCTTCCCCGGTGCCCGCTACGACTACCGCGAGTACATCGGTCTGCATAACCAGAAGCTGAATCTGGTGCCGCTCTCCATCATCGGCAGCTCCGCCTGGACCAAGAAGGGTTAATTCGACATGGCCAAAAAACTACCTTCCACGGATGTCGTGGTTGTCGGGCTCGGCTGGGCCGGATCCATCATTGCCAACGAACTGGCGGACGAAAACCTCAAGATCATCGGTTTCGAGCGGGGCCCGTGGCGCGACACCGCAGCCGACTTCAACGTCGCCTCGGCGGCCGACGAACTGCGCTACAACCGCCGTCAGGACCTGATGCTGCGGACCCGGCAAAACACCACGACGATTCGCAACAGCGTCAACGAAATCGCGCTGCCGATGCGTTCGTGGGGTTCGTTCCACCCTGGCAACGGCACAGGCGGCGCCGGCAACCACTGGGCGGGAATCACCTTCCGCTTTCAGCCCCATGAATTTCGCCTCGCCAGCCACCTCAAAGAGCGCTACGGCAAAGAGCTGTCCCCTGAACTGACCCTGCAGGACTGGGGCACCGACTGGGAGGAAATGGAGCCGTTCTACACCAAATTCGACCGCCTGGCGGGCGTTTCGGGCAAGGCCGGCAACATCAAGGGCGTGATTCAGGAAGGCGGCAACACCTTCGAGGGCGCCCGTTCCGAGGAATATCCCAACCCGCCGACGCAGCAGACTTACGCACCGACGCTGTTTGCCGAAGCGGCGAAGAACCTGGGCTACAAGCCCTTCCCGGTGCCCTCGGCCCTGGTGTCGCAGCCGTATGTGAACTCGCTGGGCGTGGCGATGGGGCCGTGCACCTACTGCGGTTTCTGCACCAACTACGGTTGCGCCAACTACTCCAAGGCCAGTGCCATCACCACGGTGCTGCCGGTCCTGATCCGCAAGCCGAACTTCACGGCCATGACCAACTGCGAAGTCCTGCGCGTGACCATGGACAGCAGCGGCAAGCGCGCCACCGGCATCGTCTACATGGATGCCAACGGCGAAGAATGGGAACAGCCGGCCGAACTGGTCGTCATCAGTGCCTTCATCTTTGAAAACGTGCGCCTGATGCTGTTGTCCGGCATCGGCCAGCCCTATGACCCGGTCACCAACACCGGCACCACCGGCCGCAATTACGCCTACCAGACCGCCAACAGCGTGCGCATGTTCTTCGATGACAAGAACTTCAACCCCTTCATCGGCGGCGGCGCCATCGGCATGGGCATCGACGAGTTCAACAACGACAACTTCGACCACTCGGGGCTGGGCTTCGTCGGCGGCGGCAGCACGCGCGTCACGCCGATCGGTGCCGCGCCGATCGACTCTCGCCCGCTGCCGCCCGGCACCCCGGCGTGGGGCTCGGAATGGAAAAAGGCCACGGTCAAGAACTACGCCAGCACCATGTCCATCGGCTGCGAAGCGAGCAGTTACGCGACCCGCACCAATTACCTGTCGCTTGACCCGACTTACAAGGACCCGCTGGGACGCCCATTGCTGCGGATCACCTTCGACTTCCCGGAGAACGACCGCAAGATGGCGGCCTATGTCACCGGCAAGGTCGGCGAGATCGCCAAGAGCATGAATCCACGGCAGATGGTCCCCAGCGCCCAGACCGGCCACTGGAACAGCTCGCCGTATCAGTCGTCGCACATCGTCGGCGGCTTCATCATGGGCGCTGACCCGAAGAACAGCTCGGTGAACAAATACCTGCAAGTGTGGGGCGTGCCCAACCTGTTCGTGGTCGGCTCCTCGGCATTTCCGCAGAACCCCGGTTACAACCCGACCGGCACCGTGGCGGCACTGGCTTTCAAAGCGGCGGACGCCATTCGCACCCGCTACCTCAAGCGTCCAGGGGAGATGATCAGCGTATGAAGACGCTTCTGACTGTATGTGCGGGCGTCATCGGACTGTCCGTTGGCATGGTTCACGCCGCCACTGGCGCTGATTCCTATAACCTGGTGGAAAAAGGCCGCTACCTGACCACATTGGGCGACTGCACGGCGTGCCATACCTTGCCTGGCAAGCCGTTGTTTTCCGGTGGCGTCATCCTCGATACGCCTTTCGGCAAACTGGCGGGCGCCAACATCACACCGGACCCGGTCAACGGCATTGGCCGCTGGACCTTCGAAGACTTCCAGAACGCCATGTCCAAGGGGCACGGCCTGGACGGCAAGCGTCTGTACGGCGCCATGCCCTTCACGGCGTACACCAAGGTGCGCCGCGAAGACAACCTGGCAATCTGGGCTTACCTGAGAACCGTCGACGCGTCGGACAACAAGGTAGAAACCAACCAGCTGCCCTTCCCGTTCAACGTGCGCACCAGCCTGATCGGCTGGAACCTGCTCAATTTCAAGGAAGGCGAATTCAAAGCCGATCCACAGAAGTCCGAGCAATGGAACCGCGGCGCTTATCTGGTTGAAGGGCTCGGGCACTGCGGCACCTGCCATACGCCGAAGAACCTGATCGGCGGCGACAAGAACGACCAGTTCCTGACTGGCGCCAACTTGCAGAACTGGGTGGCGCCGAACATCACCTCCACCGGCCACGACGGTCTGGGTGCGTGGAACGAAGCGGACATCGTCCAGTACCTGAAGACCGGCGCGAACCGCTTCGACATCGCCTCCGGCCCCATGGCCGAGGAAGTCGAGCACTCGTCGCAGCACTGGAACGATGAGGACCTGATGGCCGTCGCGGTCTACCTGAAGGACGGCGCCAGGCCGGCCGAGCCGGCGGCCGCGGTTGCGGCCAGTGATGCGGCGATGGTGGCGGGCAAGGCGATTTACGCTGACCGCTGTTCGGCGTGCCACACGCCGACCGGTGAAGGCGCCGCCCACCTGTTCCCGAAACTGGCCAAGGCGCCGCTGATCAACAGCAACGATCCGTCGTCGCTGATTCGTGTGGTGCTGGCGGGCAGCCGTGCAGGCGCCACCGATGCAGCGCCGACCGCGCCAGCCATGCCGGCATTCGGCTGGAACCTGTCGGACGACAACGTCGCGGATGTGCTGACCTACGTGCGCAACACCTGGGGCAACGCGGCGCCTGCGGTGTCCGCTGCGCAGGTGAATGATGTGCGAGAAGCGTTGACGCCGAAGTAACCGGTGCGAAGTTACCGTTACGAAGCCACCGCCGCCGCAGCGCTCCACGCGCTGTTAGCGCATTGAAAATGCCCGGCCTCAGAGATGAGGCCGGGTTTTTTTTCATGACTTGGCAGGCGATGCGAGTGTCGCGCTCCTGCCCTCGGCGGCAGTCATCCGGCGGAATGCTGCGCCTGCAACCTGGTCTTCGCTGACCGATTCGCACTTGTACGATGTCTTATCACAATGTATTACTAGCGGCCCGTAAAAAAATAATTCAACGGAGACCGCTACATGGAATCGACCCATTCCGATGAGCCTCAAGGCAACAGTCGCAGAACCTTTCTGAAACATTCACTGGCCGTATCGGCCACGCTCGCCACCCTCGGCAGCGCCGCCCTTCCTCGTCTGGCCAGCGCCGCCGAGCCGCTCAGCCAACGCTATCCCGATCCGCTGATCCACATCCTTGATGACAGCTTCCTTGACCTGCGCATCTTCAACGCCAGCGTGGAAAAGCTCGCCACGGGCATGCGCTGGGCCGAAGGTCCGGTCTGGGTGGGCGACGGGCGCTATCTGCTGGTCAGCGACATTCCCAACAACCGGATCATGCGCTGGGACGAAATCACTGACACTTTCTCGGTCTACCGCGAGAACTCGAATTTCTCCAACGGCCTGTGTCGCGACCGCCAGGGCCGGCTCCTCGTCTGCGAAGGCTCGACCACCAGTACCGAAGGCCGCCGCATCACCCGCATCGAACACAACGGCAGCGTGACCGTGCTGGCGGACAGCTTCGAAGGCAAGCCTTTCAATTCGCCCAACGACATCGTCTGCAAGAGTGATGGCTCGATCTGGTTCAGCGACCCGCCTTTCCAGACCGGCAACAACTACGAAGGTCACAAGATCACTCCCGCGCAGCCCCATGCGGTTTACCGGATTGACGGCCAGAGCGCAAAGGTCACGCGAGTCATCGACGACCTCAACGGCCCTAACGGCCTGTGTTTCTCGCCGGACGAGAAAACCCTTTACGTGGTCGAAGGCAGGGCCAAGCCCAACCGGCTGATCTGGGCCATCGCGGTCAACGAGGACGGCAGCCTCGGCGCCCGGCGCAAACATGTCGAAGGGCTCGATTACGCCGCCATCGACGGCATGAAGTGCGACGAAGCGGGCAACCTGTGGTGCGGCTGGGGTGGCAACGGCGATCCCAAGGCCGACCTGGAAAAGCTCGACGGGGTGCGCGTCTTCAATCCGCAGGGCAAGGCAATCGGTCATATTTCGCTGCCCGAACGCTGCCCGAACCTGTGCTTCGGCGGCCGAGAGGGCAACCGTTTGTTCATGGCGAGCAGTCATTCCATCTATTCGCTGTTCGTGAACACACGCGGCGCCACGTTCGGCTGACGCGAGCATGCTGCGTCGGGTCGGCCAGGATGGTCACCGCCGGCCCGGCGCAAGGCCGTCAGGCAGGAGGTGGGCAAGCGACGCTGCAACTCTTGAACCGGCGGCGCAGTCTTCTGCTATCAATGAAGCACCGCTTTCTTCCCGCAGAGGACACCGTCATGCCGCACCTGCTTTACATCGAAAGCTCCCCCCGCAAGCAACGGTCCGCCTCGATTGAGGTGGCCAGGACGTTCATCGATGCCTGGCAGGCTCAGCACGCGATTGCCACGGTCGACACCCTGGACGTCTGGAACACGCCCCTGCCTGAGTTCGACGGCGCGGCGCTGGACGCCAAGTACGCCGGTATTCAGGGCATCGAGCGCACGCCGGAGCAGGCGCAGGCCTGGGCGCAGATCACGGAACTGGCCCAGCGCTTCGTCAGCGCCGACATCATCCTGTTTGCCGTGCCCATGTGGAATTTCGGCATTCCCTACAAGCTCAAGCACCTGATCGACGTCGTCAGTCAGAAAGACCTGCTGTTCACTTTTGATGAGCGCGGCCTGAACGGCTTGCTCGACGGGCGCAAAGTGGTCGTCATCGCGGCCCGGGGCGCGCCTTTGGATCGTGCCGAGCATCAGATCGCCTACCTCACGACGTGGGCGGAAATGGTCGGCATCGACGAGCAATACAACATCGTCATCGAGAAAACCCTGCTGGGGCCGGAGGTTGACGCCGAATCTCGCAGCGCCGCCAGCAAGGCAGCCGTGGAACTCGCCGCGAGCTTATGACCCGTCGCTCGCGCTGACAGAGCGGGCCTGCCGCGCCTGCAGGATGCGCGGCAGATTGCGCTCGATCCACGTCGTCAGGCTGTCCATCTGCAACGCGACCTCCTCGCCCAGCGGGGTCAGGCTGTATTCCACATGTGGCGGCACCACCGGCAGCGCCTTGCGATCGATGAACCCGTCCTGCTCGAGACTCTGCAAGGTCTGGGAGAGCATCTTCTCGCTGACACCGCCGATCTTGCGCCGCAGTTCACTGAACCGGTGCATGCCGTCCAGCAGCACCACCAGCACCAGCACACCCCAGCGACTGCACACGTGATTGAGAATTTCCCGCGACGGGCAGTCTCGTGCCAGCACCTCACCGGTACGGATACGCTCCAACAGCGAGGCGCTTTCTGTCGACGGGCTTGAAATGTCGTTCATTGCACTTACCTTTTTGTACGTACTTACTAAAGGTTAGCATGATGACTATGCTGAGCGCACATTCACTGCTGCTCAGGTACATCATCATGATCGTCATCACCGGTGCTTCCGGCCAATTGGGTCGTCTGGTCATTGCTCAACTGCTGCAAACCGTGCCCGCCAGTCAGATCGTTGCGGCTGTGCGCAGCCCGGAAAAAGTCGCGGATCTGGCGGCCAAGGGCGTACAGGTTCGTCACGCCGACTATTCGCAGCCTGCCACGCTGGACAGCGCGTTTGCCGGCGCGGAAAAGATCCTGCTGATCTCGTCCAGCGAAGTCGGTCAGCGGGTGGCTCAACACCAGGCCGTGATCGACGCGGCCAGACGTGCCGCCGTCAAGCTGCTGGCGTATACCAGCGTTCTGCACGCGCCGACCTCGGCGCTCGGGCTGGCCGAAGAGCATCGCCAGACCGAAGCCGCGCTGGCACAGTCGGGGGTTCCGGCAGTGCTGTTGCGTAATGGCTGGTATCACGAAAACTACACGGCGGGCATCGCGGGTGATCTGGCCCATGGCGCGCATTTCGGCAGCGCGGGCGAAGGCCGCATCAGTTCGGCAGCCCGCGCCGATTACGCAGCGGCAGCCGTTGCCGTGCTGACCGCGCAGGATGATCAGGCCGGCAGTGTCTACGAACTGGCGGGAGACAGCGCCTACACACTCAGCGAGTTCGCCGACCAGGTGTCGCGCCAGGCCGGCAAGCCCGTGGTTTACACCGACCTGTCACAGGCCGACTACCGCGCCGCGCTGCTGCAGGCCGGACTGACTGAGTTTGTCGCCGAGTTGCTGTCCGACTCCGATGCCGCGGCGGCCAAGGGCGCGCTGTTCGATGACGCTCGCCAATTGAGCCGTCTGATCGGTCGGCCGACAACGCCGCTGAGCGCCAGCATCGAGCAGGCGCTGGCTGGCTGATCCGACGTCTGCCACGCCCGCAGGCCGTTTTCATGGTCTGCGGCGTGCGCCGACGCACTGACCTTAGCGCAGGTCCGCACATCCACCCTCTCCCACTGAATGATTCGCAGCCACCACGGTCGGAACTAGTGACAGCGCATTACGCACTGGAAAGGAGTTTCGAATGAACAGCAAATCGCTCATCGCCGGTTTGACGATTCTGGGATGTGTCTCTGTCGCCAGCTTCGCCGTGCAAGCCGAAGACGCACCAGCGCAGACCGTTCAACCCTCCAAAGACAACATGCGGGACCTGGAAAAAGGTGATCGCGCGCCGGAAAAATTCCAGCGCCCAGGCGAGGCCATCAAAGACTGGAAGCAAAAAGGCCTCAAGGCTCCCGCCGAGCAGAGCCAGTGGGTGCGCATCAATGACAAGTACGTTCAGGTGCAGACCACCAACGGCCAGATCACCGACATTGTTCCTGTCAAAAAATAACACGACGCTGAAAACCACAGCGCAGCGGCCCGATTTTCGGGTTGACCAGAGGAATAACAGAAGGAATTGCCCATGAACCTGAAAACCCTGATGGCCTGCGCGGCCATCGCGACCTGCCTGAGCGGCACCAGCCTCGTGGCTCAGGCGCAGACAGCCTCGAACGCCAGCGTGCAGGCTGAACACACCAACCAGCGTTACAAAGTCGGCGACACCGCGCCCGACCTCTATAAAGAAGAACGCGTCGGCATCAAGGACTGGCAGGATAAACACCTCACGGCACCGGCTGAAGACAGCCAGTGGGTGATGATCAACGACAAGTATGTGCTGGTAAACGTCAGCGACGGCAAGATTCTCGACATCGCACCGGTCAAGACCAAACCGCTGAAAAAATGAATCTCCTCGCGGTGCCCGAATCCTCTCGGGCACCCGGCTTCCCTTTTGCGCCCGCTCTGCAACGGGCATCCGGCCAGATGAAATCCCGACGTCAATAGCGAGAAAGGTTGGACGCTAACGATTTCCGACTTTAATCTTTGCCGTTTGTTTCGCTGCGTCTCTTCGAATTGCCAAGGCCGGGTCTGATGTCTTCCGTTTTGAATGTGCTGTTGCCGATTTTTGCCCTGATCCTGGTGGGTTACCTGTGCCGACGGACCAACCGCCTAGGCCCCGGCGCGGCTTCTGAAATCAATCGCATGGTGGTCTGGTTGTGCCTGCCGGCATTGCTGTTCACCGCCACCGCCAATGCCACCTGGGAGCAGATCTGGCATCCCGGTTTCGTGCTGGCGTTCACCCTGTCGACGATGGCGATGTTCGTCATCACCTTGTTGCTGCGGCGCAGAAAGGCCGGGCATTTTGCCGACGCCAGCATCGATGCGCTGACTGCGTCCTACGCCAACACCGGGTACATCGGCATTCCGCTGTGCGTCATGGTGTTGGGACAGAACGGTCTGGAACCTGCGCTCATCGCCTCGCTGATCGTGGTCTGCGTGCTGTTTGGCATCGCGCTGGTGTGCATCGAAGTCGGCCTGCAAGGCGAAGCGAAAGTGCACCGGATCGTGTTGAAGGTGCTGCTCGCGCTGGCGAAGAACCCGCTGGTGGTGTCGCCGATTCTGGGTGCCTGCTGGGCCGCCACGGGCGTACCGCTGCCGGGCGCGCTGGACAAATTTCTCAGCTTGCTGGGCGCGGCGACCACGCCCTGCGCGTTGATTTCCCTGGGACTGTTTCTCGCCCAGAAACAACAAGGCCCGCGCCATGGCACGAGCCTTCTGGTGTTGATCAAGCTGATCGCTCACCCGCTGTTGACCTGGTTCCTGGCGTTCAAGGTGTTCCATCTGCCGCCGCTGTGGGCCAACTCCGCCCTGTTGCTCAGCGCGCTGCCCACCGGCACCGGGCCGTTCATGCTGGCCGAGTACTACAAGCGAGAGGCGTCGGTGGTCTCCAGCACCATCCTGATTTCGACGCTGGGGTCACTGCTGACCCTCTCGCTGTGCATCTATTACATCAACGGTTAGCGACGAGCCCGGACCTTCGTCAACGCCCGACGTCGTTCAGACGAACATGCCGCCCGACACTTCGATGCGTTGAGCCGTGATCCAGCGTCCGCCGTCGCCCAGCAGCATCGCGATGGCAGCGCCGATGTCGTCCGGCAGGCCGGCGCGGCCCATGGCGGTATTCGCCGATACCCAGGCATTCACATCGGCGTTGTCACGCACCGTGCCGCCGCCGAAATCGGTCTCGATGGCGCCAGGTGCGATGGCGTTCACGGTAATGCCGCGCGGCCCGAGTTCTTTCGCCAGATAACGCGTCCACACTTCGATTGCGCCCTTCATCGACGCATACGCGGCGTAGCCGACCGGCGAGAAACGCGCGAGTCCCGACGACAAGTTGACGATACGCCCGCCGTCGGCCAGCAGCGGCAGCAGTTTTTGGGTCAGGAAAAATGGCCCTTTGAAATGCACGTTCACCAATTGATCGAATTGCGCCTCGGTGGTTTCGGCACAGGAGGCGTAAAGGCCGATGCCGGCGTTGTTCACCAGAAAATCGATGCGCTCAGCCTGAAAGTAGGCCTTGAGCAGTGCGGCGATCTGCGTGACGAACACGTCGAACTGACCGCTGTTGCCAACATCCAGCCTGAGCATTTTCGCTTTGCCGCCCAAGGCTTCGATTTCGGCGACGACGCTTTGCGCTTCGTCTTCGCGGCTGTGATAGGTGCCGATGATGTCAACGCCCTGCCGGGCCAGATGCAGCGCAGTGTTCTTACCCAGGCCACGGCTTGCGCCGGTGATGATCGCGATCTTGTTGCTCATGAATGCTTCCTTATGGAGTGATGGTCAGTCGTTGAGGACCAGCGTATTGTTCGGCAGTCATTTGATAAACAGCCCTTCTCCGACATGAATAGTCGAACAGACCGAACAATAGGCAGGAATTCATGAACAAGCTGGAGCTGCTGAAAACCTTTATCAGGGTCGCCGAGATGTCGAGCTTCACGCAGGCCAGCGACGCCCTGAATCTGCCGCGCTCGACGGTGTCCGAACACATTCGCGGGCTGGAGGAACTGCTCGACACGCGCCTGCTGCTGCGCACCACGCGCAAAGTGCAGACCACCCCGGACGGCCAGGTGTTGTACGAGCGCAGCAAAGACCTGTTGGCGCAGATGGACGAGCTGGAGAACCTGTTTCGCCAGGACAACGCGGTGCTCAGCGGTCGCTTGCGGGTCGACATGCCGACTGCCGTCGCACGCAGGCTGGTGACGCCCCGACTGGGTGAGTTCATTGCTCGACACCCCTTGATCGAGCTGGAAATCAGCAGCACGGACCGCCGCGTCGACCTGGTCCGCGAGGGGTTCGATTGCATCATGCGGGTCGGTGAACTGCCCGATACGTCACTGGTGGCGCGCTCGGTCGGCCACCTGCAGATGGTCAATTGCGTCAGCAGAAGCTACGCCGAACGCTTTGGCGTTCCCCACACGCTAGAGGATCTGCAGCAGCATCGGCTGGTCAATTACGTGTCGGCGTTCGGCGGCAGCGATTCGATGTTTGAGTACCACCGCGACGGCAAAGACTGCCACGTCGCCATGCCGTGCAGCGTCACCGTCAACTACATCGAAGCCTACGAGGCGGCGTGCCTGGGCGGTCTGGGTATCGTGCAGATCCCCCGCCTGGCCGAGCGCTACCAGCTGGCGCGCGGCGACCTGGTCGAGATACTGCCCGATTACCTGCCCGCGCCGATGCCGGTGTCACTGCTGTACGCCCATCGCCGTCACCTGCCGCAACGCTGCCGGGTGTTCATGGACTGGATGGCGCAGTTGCTTGGCGAGTACGGCGTACAGCGTTGACCTGACAGCCCGTCGCCGTCACGGCGCGGTTGAGCCGCTATTTCAGGGCGGCAACCACGGCGTCGAAGAAAGTCATGGGGTCGACAGGCTCTTTGTCCACCGGCTTGGGCTGCGCGCCGAACGTGACGATGACCACGTTATTGGCCGGATTGACGTAAATGTTCTGGCCCTGGATGCCAACGGCGGCGTAGGCGCCATCTTTAACCGAGGCTTCGGTCCAGGCGGTCCACCACATGTAGCCGTAATCGAGCTTCTTGCCGCCCTTGAGAGTGGTCGGCAAGGTGGCTTCGCTGACCCAGCCGTCGGGCAGAATGGATTTGCCGTCGATCTTCCCGCCATTCATGAAGAACAGCCCGAAGCGCCCGTAATCACGCAAGGTAGCGCTGATGCCGCTGCCGCCAATCTCCACGCCATCGGGCGAATCGAGCCACCATCGGGCATCGCTTTCCATGCCGAACGGCTGCCAGATCTTCTTCGACAGGTAGTCGGCCAGCGGCATTTTCACCGCGCCGCGCACGATTTCCCCCAGAATCTGCGTTTCGCCGGTGCTGTAGTTGTTCACCGTGCCAGGCTCGGCGGCGCGTGGCAGCCCGGCCATGAGCGTCACCGCCGAACGCGGTTTCTGCGAAATCTGCGCCCTGAGCAGAGCCCGACGATCCGAGGCAGGGTCGGTGTACGTCTCGTTCCACTTCACGCCCGAGGACATCATCAGCACATCGCGCACCGTCACGCCGTCGTAGGCGCTGCCTTTGAGCTCAGGCACGTAATCGACGACCTGCGAATCGAGGCCTTTGATCAGCCCGTCTTTGATCGCGGCAGCGGCCAGCGTCGAGGTGATGGACTTGGCCATCGACATCGACATCCAGCGGGTTTTCTCGCTGTTGCCGCGCTGGTAGGTCTCGAAGACGATCTTGCCATCCTTGATCACCAGCATCGCCGTGACGCTGTCCAGTGCCACGTAGTCGTACAGGTCGTACTTTTTGCCCTCGTAGGTGAAGCGCACATTGGCCAGTTGCTTGTCCGACCTGGGCAACGCGTAAGGGTGGCCGCCGGCCTTGATCGTATGGGTGGGAAACAGCCGGTCGATGTTGCGGTACGTGCTGACGGCAAGGTCCGGCAACATTGCGCCGTCGTAAATCTGCTCGACCGTGCCGATGCTCTCGTGGGCGTGAGGGTAATCCTCGGCCCCGGCGTTCAGTGTCAGCCCGAGGGCCAGCAGCCCCATGGAAAATGCCAGCGGCCGAGCGCGCTGAACGGAACGTGAAACAGCTCGTGGATACATAACGCTTCCTTATTCTTTATCGCCGTTATCAGACGTCGGGACATGGCCCGCATGAACCATAGTTCACCCGCCGACGCCGCACCGCGCATTCAGTCAAGGGATTGCCAAACCTGAGGTCGGAAATTTCGTACGTAAACGCCGGGCGAAAAAAAACACCGCCGTGAAGGCGGTGTTTTTTGTGGCGAAAGCGTCGGGATCAGACCTTGACGATCCAGCCTGCCGGGCCTTCGATCTCGCCGAACTGGATGCCGGTCAGCTCTTTGTACAGACGCTGGGTCACCGGACCGACTTCGGTTTCGCTGTGAAAGACGTGCAGCTTGTCTTTGTAGCTGATGCCGCCGATGGGCGTGATCACGGCAGCGGTACCACAGGCACCGGCTTCCTTGAACTGATCGAGCTTGTCGATGAACACTTCACCTTCGGTGACCTTCAGACCCAGCCGGCTCGACGCCAGCTCGATCAGCGACAGACGGGTGATGCCCGGCAGTACCGATGGCGATTTCGGCGTGATGAACTGATCGTCGTGGGTAATACCGAAGAAGTTGGCCGAGCCCACTTCCTCGATCTTCGAGTGGGTCAGCGGGTCCAGGTAGATGGCGTCGGCGAAACCATGCTTCTTCGCTTCGCTGCCCGGCATCATGCTGGCCGCGTAGTTGCCACCGACCTTGGCGGCACCGGTGCCTTGTGGCGCGGCGCGGTCATAGCTGGAGATCACGAAGTTATGCGGTTTCATGCCGCCTTTGAAGTAGGGGCCGACCGGGATGCAGAACACCGAGAAAATGAACTCGGGGGCGGCACGGACGCCGATGTTGTCGCCCACGCCGATCACGAACGGACGCAGGTACAGCGCACCGCCGGTGCCGTAAGGCGGGATGAAGCGCTCGTTGGCGCGAACCACTTCCTTGCACGCCTCGATGAACACATCGGTCGGCACATGGGGCATCAGCAGGCGGCTGCAGCTGCGCTGCATGCGAGCGGCGTTCTGGTCCGGACGGAACAGGTTGATCGAGCCGTCTTTGGCGCGATAAGCCTTCAGGCCTTCAAAGCACTGCTGACCATAATGCAGCGCGGTGGAGCCTTCGCTGATATGCAGCACGTTGTCTTCGGTCAGGGTGCCTTTTTCCCACTCGCCGTCACGCCAGTGAGCCAGATAGCGCTTGTCGGTCTTGATGTAGTCGAAACCCAGCTTGTCCCAATTAATGCTTTCGTTACCCATGACACCCTCTATTTCCTGGCCAGCGCGGCCGGCATTCCCGGCGTCTGGCGTTTCTTCAATATGGTCGTGAAGGCCCGGTACAGGACACGGCCCGTTCCGATGTTGCGCCATATTACTGATTTTTTGCCCGACAAACCGCCTCCGCTGCTCGGGAGCTGAAAAAGATCGTGCAAGGGCATGCAGGTCGGTTCAAAAAACACCGACAACTGCCCGTTCTGGCAGCCCGGGCTGACGTCATTTTCCTTTCATTTCAGGTAGAGCTCCCACTGCCTCCCAGAGTGTGCCGCCTGTACCAAAAGCTGAACACCGGGCGTGCAGAACCGTGAATGTTGCCTATCGTTGCTAATTCACATGAGACAGGAGCAGTGCCATGGGTATCGAGCAACTCTTCGCGGATCTGGGCAGTCTTCCGAGCATTCCCAAAGTGGCTCAAGACCTGATTCTGCAGTTCGACAATCCTTCATCGAACCTTGAAAGCATCGCCCGCAACATTCAGAAGGACCCGGTCATTTCCGCCAAAATCCTGCGCCTGGCGAACTCCGCCCGGTTCCGGGGCGCACGTGAATCCTCCAGCATCGAGGACGCGGCGATGCGACTGGGCTTCAACACCTTGCGCACGTTGGTGCTGGCCTCGGCGGTCACCGGCGCGTTCAAGGCCGGACCGAGCTTCGACCTCAAAGGATTCTGGCTGAAGAGTTTTCAGGTGGCCGGGATCTGTCGGTTGCTGGCCAAGCAATCCGGTGCCGATGCGGAGATTGCCTTCACCTGCGGGGTGATGCACGACATCGGGGAATTGCTGATTCAGACCGGCGCGCCTCAGGTGGCGGAACGCATCAACAGCGTGACGAAAACCGGCACGACCGGTCGCGCAGCCATCGAAACGCTGCAACTGGGTTTCGGTTATCCGGAAGTCGGTGCGGAACTGGCACGTCGCTGGCAGTTGCCCACTGTCATTCAGCACGCCATTGCCTATCAGGCCAGGCCCATGCAGGCGCCGGGCGATGCGACCCAGCCGCGGATCGTCGCCCAGGCGCTGACCATTTCCGACGCGCTGGACAACCATGGCGGCGCTACGCCAGAAGCACGACAAGCGGTCGACGGTCCGCTGTTCGAGGGGATCGATCTGGACGCGCTGTTCGCAGCACTGCCCGCCGTGCTGGAAGCAGACAAGGCGTTTGCAGAGCTGCTGAGCTAAGGCCAGGTTTGCCTGCAGAACCTATGGGCGTAAGCGTGCTGGCGATTGCAGTGCAGCCACTGAATCATTGGCTGAACCGCTGCAGCCGCCAACACGTTTTCTGCCTACAGAGCCCGACATCAACCGCAACACCGCTCAATCGGCCGAAGCATAAATCACCCGCCTCGTTTAGTATCGGCCCACCGCTGCGCTCACGAGGAACTCTGCATGTTCGACACGTCTGCCGAATCCGGGACTGAAACGCTCCTGCACTGGATGGGCGAACGCTCGTTCGTGGTCCTGACCGGGGCCGGCATCAGTACATCCTCCGGGATCCCCGACTACCGCGACAGCGACGGCGTGCGACGGGGCCGGCAACCGATGATGTTTCAGGAATTTCTCAACGCGCCCGAGGCCCGCCGACGCTATTGGGCGCGCGCCATGCTCGGCTGGCCACGGGTGCGCGCCGCCAGTCCCAACGCAGCCCACTACGCCCTCGCGACCCTGCAGCAACATGGCCTGATCAGCGGCGTGATCACTCAGAACGTCGACACGCTGCACGATCAGGCCGGCAGCCAGGATGTCGTGGAACTGCATGGCAGCCTGCACTGGGTGCTGTGCCTGGATTGCCGGAAACGCACCGAGCGAGACGTGATTCAGCAGCGCCTGCTCGATCAGAATCCTTATCTGGCCTCGGTCGATGCCGTGCAGGCACCCGATGGTGACACGTTGCTCGATGAGGCGTTCGAGGCGCGTTTCCAAGTGCCACACTGCCCGCACTGCGGCGGCGAGCGCATGAAGCCGGATGTGGTGTTTTTTGGCGAAAACGTTGCTGCGCCCACCGCCGCAAGGGCGATGGAAAAGGTTGAACAGGCGGATGGGTTACTGGTGGTGGGATCGTCATTGATGGCGTTCTCAGCGTTCCGGCTGTGCCGGCCGATGGCTGATCAGGGCAAGCCGCTGGTGGCGATCAACCTGGGCAAAACCCGCGCCGATGACCTGCTGGACCTCAAAATCGGTGCGTCCTGCGAAGTCTTGCTGCCACAGCTCACACAGCGACTGATAACGCCCTGAGCGGATATCAGCCGCCGTGTCGATCCATCACGGACCGGCGTGTCAGGGCCTGATGCCCGGCAGCGCCGCCAACGCCTTCTCCCAGATCTGTCGCGTTCGTACCCACACCACTTCCTGCCAGTCCGGGTCGGCCGGGTAGAACTGTTCCAGCAGTCCTTGTTTGATCGCCCGTCCCGTTTCGTCCAGTGGGTCGCCGTGCAGGTGCAACCAGTGGTCGTCACGCAGGTGCTGGTGCACCTCAGCGCCAGGGTACGTCCCGCATTCGATCACGAACGGCATCAGATGCACGCCGGGCAAGGCATCGAGCAACATCTGCGAGGTGTACCCGGTGGAGGTCGCGGCGACCCCGGTTGCGCTGATCTGGTTGGCGCCTGTGATGAGCGTGAACAGCCATGGGCCGAACAGTGCCTGGGCGTCTTCCAGCGCCGGATAACCTGACTCGACGATGCTCATCAGCATCGGATGGCCGTAATCTCCCGCGCCGGTGTGCAGATCGAAGCACGCCGCCACCTCAACGCCGCTCAGGTGCCTGGCAACGATGCTGCGCAACGTTCGGTTCGACCAGCTCGGACCCTTGCCGCCATAAAACAGGCCATCGGCGAATTCATACTGACCCGCTTCCACGACCGACATCAGGCCCGACCAGCCGCGTTCGGCGATGGCGGCGTTGAACAAGGCGTCGGCCTGATCGCGCAACGGCCCCCGCAGCTGTTCGCACGCGTAGAGGGCATGCACGTCCCGGTAGGCACGGTTATCAGGCAACGGTCTGGCGAAGTTCAGGTAGTTGCGGTTCTGATCGAGGTTGTCCTCGTTGACCCGACGCATCCACGCGGTACCCCACGGATTGATCAAGTGAATCATCAACACCGCGACGCCTTCGGGCAGTGCGCGGCCCTTGAGGCTTTCAAGCCAACGACTCTGGCAATCAGAACCGTAATAACCCTCCACACCGTGGGTCCCGCTCAGGGCAACCAGCACCTTGCGGGCGTCGGGCGGGCCGATCCAGGCGACATCGGTGAACAGACGCTCACCAAAGGGGCCGGCAAGCGGATGCGGGTATTCGCTCAGGTCAGCACCGAGTGCGGTGGCGGCCTTCAGGAAACGTTCACGCAACGCGCGGTAACCGGGCTGGGTGGGGAAAAACTGGCTCATCGAAACCCTCGAGAATAAGGACCGAATCAGGCTCGGCGCACGGACCGTTTTACCGCCTGAACCGCAGTGCTTCAAATTTGTTACAAAAAAAGCGCTTATTGGCACATTTTTTTCAGGGAATTTTCACACGTGGGACGTCAGTACCACCCGCAGGCCCGTGAACTCAACAAAACCGCGAGTCTACGCTGCCCATCGGTGCGCAACACGCACCAAAGTGCAGGAAACGGACATTACCCTGTCCATAAACAGTGCAGGACGCCAACCACAAGTCTGCCGTCCTTCGACAAGGAATTCGAAACGTGTACCTCATTGCCCGACCGTCATCGACCACCCCTCGCTTAGCCATAAGCCCTTCGCCTGCTCGTTCTGCGTCATCGTCAGTCAGCCTTGGCTCGATGCCCGGCGGTGCCTGTTCCAGCGCCTGACCGTTCACGCTCATTCGGCTTCACACCCGACGCAGATCCGCGCCGAACGCCTTTATTTTTTGCAGCACCCGCGACACCGACTTTTATTTGTTAATCACGGACGCATCCGATAAGCGCGGCATTTGCGCTTTTATAAAACAGGACTTCTTGGCAGAGAGTACTCGGCATCCGAAGTGCCACATATTAAATAGCCATCATCAAACAGATGGACGCTTGTGATCATCCCAAGGAAAGTCTCAAGCCACTTATGTGACTGACCAGTCACTAACTAAGAGGACACGTGCCATGCACAGCTAACTCATTACGCACCAATTCGAACCCAAGTTATCGGGTTTGGTGCACACACTTCCGATTGATGTAAGACGAGGCACTGCGAAACTTTCCCGGCGCACTCAGCGGACCCGCTCGCCCCGATTTTTTGATTGGTTCAATTGGTCCGCGTTTGTCCACGGCCGCTTTAAACAGGGATTCGATAAAAAATTACAAGAATGCGACATATCGGTCGTAATGCCTGAAAACATCGTCCTAGACGCACTGGCTGGCACAGCGGTTGCTATTACTGCCCTGTAGACCTCTCGACACACTGTCGTACTTCGACGTACACAAACAAGAAATCAGGGACCATCCATGTCGTCTCCATAGCCACTGCAACCTGACTCATTCCGATATAAGAGCCGACAATTTTATTGTCGCTCATGGGTGTTTTGCGCCTTATATACGTGCAAGCATCAGGCATTCGAACATTGATTAAATGTTTGAACGGAACCTTATTGCCCTTCAACTAAACGAGGGAGCTTTAATGAACGACGCGGTAAAGATGAACGCCTTGCCCGATCCGTCCCCGGATGAACTTTCCAGGGTCTGGCCGAGTATTCCGTTCAAGGAAAACACCTCACGACCTGGCGGATTGAACAGGCCGCAAGTGTTGTTATTGATTGCCGCTTCGGTCCTTATTCACGGCGCCATCTGGTGGTACATGCACACTGCAAAAGCCGAACTTGCGGAAGTTGCGCCGCAGGTTCCTGAAATGACCGTGGAATTGACCAGCGCGACGCCGCCGACACCCGAGCCGCCACCGCCTGAGCCCCCACCGCCTCCACCGCCACCCCCTCCGCCGCCGCCTCCGGAGCCGGAGCAGCCGGTGGAAGACCCGGATGCTGTCAAGCCGCCGCCTAAACCGGTGGAGAAGCCGAAAGTCGAGAAGCCCAAGCCCGTGAAAAAGCCGGAACCGGTGAAAAAGCCGACACCGCCCTCACCGCCGGTGCCAGCCGCGCCCAGTACACCTGCGGCGCCCGCACCGGCCGCGCCCCCCGCTCCGGCAGCCCCTGCAGCGCCCGCGGCCCCAGCCGCGCCGGCCAAGGAAACGGCAGCCATTTCGGGGCTGGCAAGCCTGGGCAACCCGCCACCGGAATACCCCGGCGCGGCCCTGCGCAAAGGCATGGAAGGTCGCGTGATCCTGCGCATCAAGGTGCTGCCCAACGGCCGCGCTGGCAGCGTCGAGGTGACCAAGTCCAGCGGCAAGCAGGTTCTCGACGATGCGGCCGTGGAGACGGTGCGCAACTGGAAGTTCATTCCGGCCAAGCGCGGCGACACGCCCATCGAGGGCTTTGCGACCCAGACCATCGATTTCAAGTTGCCGGAATGACCCGGCAGGCAAACCACTGACAACTCTTATTTAGCTGGTGAGGTGTAACCATGAACGAATCGCTCTCTTCCATGATTGTCCCCGGCGTGCTCTGGGCTCTGGTGCTGTTCTCGGTGCTGAGCTGGGGATTGCTGTTGATCAAATCCGCGCAGTACCTGAAACAGAAAACCCAGAACCGGCAGTTCACCAAGGCGTTCTGGACCGCGCCGGACTTGCTCACCGCCGCCGAACATGCCACGCAGTATCCGGGTTCGCTGGCGCGCATCGCCAACAGCGGCTTCGAAGCCATGGCCGTAGAAGACACTCCGCGCACCACACAGCAACTGGCGCACACCATCAACCGTTCGGATCGGCTGGAGCGCAACCTGCGGCAACAGATCCAGAAGGAACGCCGCTCGCTCGAGGCCGGGCAAGCGATCCTTGCCAGTATCGGCAGCACCGCGCCCTTCATCGGCCTGTTCGGCACGGTCTGGGGAATCATGGAAGCGTTGCAGAGTATCGGCGCCAGCGGCTCCGCCAGCCTGGAAACCGTCGCCGGCCCCATTGGCCATGCCTTGATCGCCACCGGGGTCGGCATTGCGGTCGCGGTCCCGGCCGTGCTGATTTACAACTTCTTCCTGCGCCGCCTGAAACTGGCCGTGGCCGACATGGATGACTTCGCCCATGACTTCGACGCCCTCGCCCAGCGCAGCGCCTTCGCCGTCAGCCGCCAACCCATCGCCCACAAACAGGGGCAATCGGTCAAGGAGGCGAGCTGATGTCGTTCTCTACTCAAGACAGCGATGAAGTGCTCAGCGAAATGAACGTCACACCGCTGGTGGATGTGATGCTCGTGCTGCTGGTGGTGTTCATCGTCACGGCCCCGCTGATGACCAACGCAATCAAGGTCAACCTGCCGAAAACCGACGCCGTCGCCCCCGCTGAAAAGAAAGACCCGGTGGTGGTCAGCGTCGATCAGGACGGCAAGTTCTACTTGGCCAAATCCGAGATTGCCCCGGAGTCCCTGGAGATCAGCCTCAAGGACGTCAAGGCCAAAGACCCCGAGGTGCGCGTGCAATTGCAGGCGGACACCAGCGTCAACTACGGCCAGGTGGCCAAGGCGATGGCGTCGATCGAGCGCTCGGGGATCACCAGGATTTCGGTGATGACCTCCAAATGATGCAGCGATAGAAACGCGGCTGCGGCGACCCGCAGCCCTGCACACCCTACTCCCGATGTAACGGCCGTCCATGGCTTGGACCATGGAGGGGAGCGGCTTGCCTGGAAAAAGTGGATTTCCCGACCGCCACAACCGCGTCGGAGCAACGAGGGCTCACAAGGCCATTTCAATAACATCTGGAATAAATCGGAAATTACCATGCTGATGAGTTTTCCTGGTTTTACCGTCAAGCCTCTTGTTTTCGCTGTACGACGGCACCCGCGCGCATGGATCTGCGCACTGGCCGTGGGCATGAGTTCGGCACAGGCCGCGGACAGCACCGATGCCGCTGCCGATGCCGCCCCGGCCAGCGAAGCCGCTGTGCCCGCTGCAGCCGCCGCCGTGCCGGCCACCACGCAATTGCAGCGGGTTGAAGTGACCGGTTCGGCCGTGCGCCGCGCCGATGCCGAAACCGCAGTGCCGGTGACGATCCTGCGTGCCGAAGAGCTGAGAAAACAGGGCGTGACCACCACCGAGCAAATGGTCCAGCGCATCACCGGCAGCCAGTCGATGTACAACAGTTCGGGCTCGGTCGGTGCCTCCACCGGCGGCGCGTCCTATGCGGACATGCGCGGAATCGGCGCGAACAAGACCCTGGTCCTGCTCAACGGCCGTCGTCTGGCCAACAATGCGTTGTCGGGCGTCGGTACTCCGAACGGCAGCGCCATCGACCTGAACATGATCCCGTTCGCGGCCATCGACCGCATCGAGGTGCTGCGCGACGGCGCGTCTGCGCTCTATGGCACCGATGCCATCGGCGGCGTGATCAACTTCATCACCAAGAAATCGCTGAACGAAGGCACCCTCAGCCTCGGCGGCGACACCCCGACCGCCAGCGGCGGCGGCGCCAGCAAAGACATGAGCGCCAGCTGGGGTTTCGGCGACCTGGAAGAAGACCGCTTCAACGTGATGGGCGTGTTCAACTACAACAAGCAGCAGAACCTGGACGCCAACGACCGCTCCTTCGCCAAGGACTATGTGCCCGGACGCGGCCTCAACCAGACTTCCGGCACCGCCTATCCCGGCAACTATTACCAGGGCAACAACAGCGCCAACCCCCTCGGCCCGAACTGCTCCGGGCCAAGCCTGGTGGGCGTCGACGGCGTGTGCCGGTTCAGCACCCGCGAGTACATCGACCTGTTGCCCGAGACCGAGAAGACCTCGTTCTTCGGCCGCGCCACCGGCAAGCTGGCCGAAGACCACAATGTCAGCCTCGAGTACTTCTGGGCGCGCAACAACAACGCCACCAACATCGGCCCTGCGCCGCTGACCGGACTGAGCATCGACCCTTCCTCGCCTTACTATCCCGGCAACGGCATCACCCCTGCGCCGACCAACTTCCCCCTCGATCCCACCCAACCGGTGGACACCGCCTGGCGTGAGACCGCCGCCGGACCGCGAGGCGGCAAAGATCAGAACACCAGCCAGCGATTGCTGCTGACCTTCGACGGCACCGTAGGCGGCTGGGATTACAACGTCGGCGCGAACTACAACCAGAACAAAGTGCTTTCCTCCGTCACCTCCGGCTACGTCAGCGACGCCGCGATGCGCGCAGGTCTGGCCAGCGGCCTGCTGAACCCGTTCGGGCCGCAGTCGGCGGCCGGTCAGCAATACATCGAAAACGCCGCGTACCACGGCCAGTACTCCAGCGCCGTCGGCCGCGTGTATGGCTTCGACGGAAAGGTCAGCCGCGAGATCGGCGACTGGTTCGGGGCCGGCCAGGCCGGTCTGGCCCTGGGCGGTGAATACCGCAAGGAAAAACTGCATCAGGATTACGAGGCGTTCGTCGATGACATCAGCAGCCTGGGCCTGGACTCGGCGGGCAGCGTCTCCGGGGACCGCAGCGTCAAGGCCGAGTACGCCGAACTGAATGTGCCGGTGCTCGACAGCCTGGAACTGACCGCCGCCGTGCGTCACGACAAATACAGCGACTTCGGCAGCACCACCAACCCGAAATACTCGTTCCGCTTTCAGCCGTTCAAGGAGCTGGTGCTGCGCGGTGCCTACAGCGAAGGCTTCCGCGCCCCTTCGCTGTATGAGCTGTATGCCCCGCAAAGCCTGAGCTACACCCAGGGTTACTACAACGATCCGACCCTCTGCGCCGGCGGTGTCGTGCAACCTGGCGGTCAGGCTGGCCGAGACTGTAATCAGCAGTTCCTCAACCTGAGCGGCGGCAACGCCGACCTGGCGCCGGAGAAAGCCCGTAACGTCACTGTGGGCTTCGTTTATCAGCCGGTCAGCAACCTGTCCATGGGCCTGGATTTCTGGTGGATTCACATTTCCAACCAGATTCAATCCTTCCCGGAATCCACCGTGTTCGACCAGGCCGATCTCTACGGCGATCGCATCATCCGCAACGCCGACGGCTCGATCGCCAACATCGTGACCGGCAACTCCAACCTGGGCATCGTCAAGACCAGCGGGGTCGACGTCACCCTGGATTACCGCTTCCCGAACACGCCTTACGGCCAGTTCGGCCTCGGTCTGACCGGCACGTACGTCAACCGCTACGACTTCCAGAACACCATCGACGGCCCGTACACCGACAAGGTCGGCGACTTCCAGGGCGACGGCGTGATCGCGCGCTGGAAACACGTTCTGATCGGCACCTGGAACCTGGGCGACAGCCGTGCATCGCTGACCAACCGGTTCACCAGCGGCTACAACGACTACGACCGCACCACCAACGGCACCGTACCCTCGTACTCGCTGTGGGACCTGTCGGTCGGGCATACCTTCGACAAAGTGCTGGACATCGACGCCGGAGTGAAAAACCTGTTCGACCGCGATCCGCCGTTCACCAACCAGGCCTACAACTTCCAGTCCGGCTATGACCCCCGTTACGCCGACCCGCTGGGCCGCACGCTGTTCGCTCGCGCCACGTACCACTTTTAAGGCCTGAACCCGACGCGCTCATGCTCCGGCGCGTCGGGCGACTTCTGCGAAATCGCGCCCCCGGCTTGCAGGTCTCATCCACCTTCCCCGGCCGGGGGATTTTTTCTCAGCGCTTGCATGCGTCGATCTGCAAACCAAGGATTGCCCGAACATGAGTGCCTCCCCCCTCACGCTGCGACGACTGCTGCCCGGCATCGCACTGCTCTACACCGTGGTGTTTTTCATTTCGCTGCTCTCCGGCGTGCCCATGGCCCTCGCGACCCCGGCCCACGCCTTGACTGTGTACGGCGAAGCGCCCAAATACTCCGCCGGTTTCATGCACTTTGACTACGTCGATCCCTACGCCCCCAAAGGCGGATCGATGAGCCGCGCCGCCGAAGAAATCGGCCAGTACAACTACCTGACGCCTTATGTCGATCAGGGCATTTCCGTCAGCCAGATCGATACTTGGGTCTACTCGCCGCTGGCCTATCGTTCGCTGGACGAGCCTTACACCGTGTATGGGCTGGTCGCGCAGAAGCTGGAGCGCGACCCGGACAACCGCTGGGTACGGTTCTATCTGAACCCCGACGCCCGTTTCGACGACGGCACGCCGATCACCGCTCAGGACGTGCAGTACACCTATCAGACCCTGATCACTCAGGGCAGCTTCAGCTACCGGCCGCTGTACGCCGACGTCAAGGACGTGGTGATCGAGGCGCCGGGGCAGATTCGTTTCGACTTCAAGGACAACCTCAACCGCACGCTGGCACTGGATCTGGCCAGCATGCGCATCCTGCCCGAACACTGGTGGAAGACCCGGGACTTCAGCAAAGGCGGCGGTTTCGAGCCGCCGTTGGGCAGCGGCCCCTACCGCGTCATAAGGGTCGATCCCGGACGCAGTGTCAGCTTTCAGCGGGTGAAGGACTGGTGGGCCAAAGACCTGCCGGTCAGTCGCGGCCTGTACAACTTCGACACCCTCACGGTGAATTTCTACGGCGACACCGACGTCGCACGGCAATTGGTGCAGGCCGGCAGTTTCGATTACAACCGTGAGTATTCCTCGGCCGGGTACGTGGTCGGCTATACCGCCCCGACGCTGCAGGACGGCCGATTGCAAAAGACCATTCTGGCGAAGAAGCGTCCGGTGGCCGGACAGGGTTTTGTCTTCAATCTCGACAAGCCGGTCTTTCAGGATCGCCGCGTTCGCGAAGCGCTGGCGATGCTTTGGGATTTCGAATGGGTGAACGGCCAGATCATGCGCAACTTCTATGTGCGCGAGCAGACCTACTTTCCCAAAAGCGAAATGGCCGCCACCGAGCTGCCGGATGCGCAGGAGCTGAAGATTCTCGAGCCGCTGCGCGGGCAGATCCCGGACGAAGTGTTCAATCAGGTCTGGCAGGCGCCGCGCACCGATGGCAGCGGCTATATCCGCGACAAGCAACTCAAGGCGCTGAAGCTGCTCGCCGACGCAGGCTGGCATGCGCAGCACAATCGTCTGGTGAACGCCGCAGGTCAGCCGCTGGAATTCACCTTTCTCGATGGCCAGGGTGGTTTCGACCGGCTGGTCCTGCCATACAAGCGCGTATTGGCGCAGATCGGCATCACCCTGAATTTTCGAAAGGTGGACTCGGCGCAATACATGAACCGGCTCAATGCCCGGGACTACGACATGATCGTCGTCACGCTGCCCAACAACGGCAACCCGATCCTGTCGCCCGGTCGCGAGCTGTACAACCTGTTCGGCTCGCAGAGCGCGCGGCAGGTCGGCAGTTCGAACGCCATGGTCTTGCGCAACCCGGCGGTGGACGCCCTGATCGACGGGCTGGTGGCCGCCAACACCCGCACCGACATGCTGCATTACGCCCGCGCCCTGGACCGGGTGCTGCTGTGGGGTTTCTACATGATTCCGAATTACTACTCACAGGGCACGCCCGCGGTGTTCGCCAACCGCTTCGGCAGACCCAACGTCGAGCCGATGTATGACGTCGGCCTGGACACCTGGTGGCAGGTCAGCCCGACGCCGCTGACCAACCAGCAGATGGCCGAACGCCTGGCACCGCAGGCCAGTGCGCAGTCCGCAAAACCGGAGCGTCGTTGACATGCTGACGTATGCAATGCGGCGTCTGCTGCTGATCATTCCCACCCTGCTGTGCATTCTGGTGGTCAACTTCCTCATCGTGCAGGCCGCACCCGGCGGCCCGGTGGAACAGGCGATCGCCCGGGTTCAAGGTCTGAGCCCGGCGGCCGGCGTCGGTGGCGGCGGCGCAGAAGTCGCGGCCACCGGCAGTATCAGCCGCAGTTCACAGGGACTGGACCCCGAACTGATCGAGGCCATCCGGCATCAGTACGGGTTCGATAAATCGATGCACGAACGGCTGTGGCTGATGCTCACCCACTACGCCCGACTTGATTTCGGGAGCAGTTTCTTTCGCGGCGCGACGGTCACCGGTCTGATCGCCCAGAAGCTGCCGGTCACGCTGTCGCTGGGACTTTGGGCCACGCTGATCACCTATGTGATCTCGATTCCACTGGGCATCCGCAAGGCCGTGCATCACGGCAGCCGGTTCGACGTCTGGAGCAGCACACTGATCATCGTCGGCTATGCGATCCCGGCTTTCCTGTTCGCCATCCTGCTCATCGTCGTGTTCGCCGGCGGCAGCTACCTGAGCTGGTTCCCGGCGCAAGGGCTGGGGTCGGACGACTTCGACAGCCTCTCCACCTTCGGCAAGCTGCGCGACTATCTCTGGCATCTGGTGCTGCCCGTCAGTGCGCTGGTCATTGGGGGTTTCGCGACCTTGACCCTTCTGACCAAGAACAGTTTTCTCAACGAAATCAGCCGCCAGTATGTGGTCACGGCCCGCGCCAAGGGCCTGAGCGAACAACGCGTGCTGTACGGCCACGTGTTCCGCAACGCGATGTTGCTGGTCGTGGCCGGCGTGCCTCAGGCGCTGATCGAGGTGTTTTTCGCCGGGTCGCTGCTCATCGAAACCATTTTCGGCCTCGATGGCATCGGCCGCATGAGTTACGAAGCGGCCGTCTCCCGTGATTACCCAGTGGTGTTCGGCACGCTGTTTCTGTTCACCCTGTTCGGCCTGCTGATCAAACTGGTGGGCGACCTGTGCTACACACTGGTCGACCCGCGCATCGACTTTTCCGCGAGGAGCGCGTGATGTTCGAGTTCTCACCGCAAAGCAAGCGACGGATGGCCCTGTTCAAGGCCAATCGCCGCGGCTGGTGGTCATTGTGGATATTCGTCGGGCTGCTGGTGGTCTGCCTCCTCGGCGAATTGATCGCCAACGACCGGCCGCTGCTCGTCAGCTATCAGGGCCATCTGTATTACCCCGCCCTGCATCAGTATGAGGAAACCCGATTCGGCGGTGAGCTGCCCTTCGAGCCGGATTACGCCAGCGACTACGTGCGCAAGCTGATCGAGTCCGCAGGCGGCTGGATGCTCTGGGCACCGATCCCGTTCAGCTACGACACCATCAACTACGACCTCAAGGCGCCCTCGCCCAGCCCACCCAGCGCGCGGAACTGGCTGGGCACCGACGATCAGGCGCGGGACGTGATGGCGCGAGTGCTGTTCGGTACGCGGGTATCGATTCTGTTCGCCCTGCTGCTGACGGCCATCAGCACCGTCATCGGTGTTTTCGCCGGGGCGATTCAGGGTTATTACGGCGGCCTGGCCGACCTGATCGGTCAACGCTTGCAGGAAATCTGGTCGGGCCTTCCGGTGCTGTACCTGTTGATCATCCTCTCCGGATTCGTCGAACCGGGTTTCTGGTGGTTGCTGGGCATCATGGCGCTGTTTTCATGGCTGGCACTGGTGGATGTGGTGCGTGCCGAGTTTCTGCGCGGGCGCAATCTGGAATACGTGAAAGCCGCCCGGGCGCTGGGCCTGACCGACAGCGCGCTGATGCTGCGGCATATCCTGCCCAACGCCATGACCAGCACCCTCACCTACCTGCCGTTCATTGTCACCGGCGCCATCGCGACCTTGACCGCGCTGGATTTCCTCGGCTTCGGCATGCCGGCGGGCAGTGCATCGCTGGGTGAGCTGATCGGTCAGGCCAAGCGCAATCTGCAGGCGCCCTGGCTGGGCCTGACCGCCTTTTGCGCGCTGGCGCTGATCCTTTCCCTGTTGGTGTTCATCGGCGAAGCCTGCCGTGATGCCTTCGACCCCAGAACCTGAGAGCTCCCCATGACAGAAGCCATGCACGAGAACCTGATCGAGATTCGTCAGTTGCGCGTCGCCTTCAAGGGCGTCGAGGTGGTCCACGGCATCGATCTGACCCTGCGCCGGGGAGAATGCCTGGCGCTGGTGGGTGAGTCCGGGTCCGGCAAGTCGGTGACCGCTCACTCGATCCTGCGCCTGCTGCCCGCGCAGAGCGTCAGCACGCAAGGCAGCATTCGCTACAACGGCGTTGACCTGCTGCGCGCCAGCGACCGCCAGTTGCGTTCGCTGCGCGGCAATCGCATCGCGATGATCTTTCAGGAGCCAATGACCTCCCTCAACCCACTGCACACGGTGGAGAAGCAGATTGGTGAAATCCTGGCGATGCACAAAGGGCTCAAGGGCAAGGCCGCCCGTGACCGCACCCTCGAGCTCCTGGAACTGGTCGGCATCCACAATCCGCTGCACCGGCTCAAGGCTTACCCTCATCAACTGTCCGGAGGGCAGCGACAACGGGTGATGATTGCCATGGCGCTGGCGAACGATCCCGACCTGCTGATCGCCGACGAGCCCACCACCGCGCTGGACGTGACGGTGCAGCTGAAGATTCTGGAATTGCTCAAGTCATTGCAGGCGCGCCTGGGCATGTCGCTGCTGTTGATCAGCCACGACCTCAATCTGGTGAAGCGCATTGCGCAACGGGTCTGCGTGATGCGCGCCGGTGAGATCGTCGAGCAGGCCGACTGCCAGACGCTGTTTGCCAATCCGCAGCATGAATACAGCCGATTGCTGATCAATGCCGAACCCGACGGCGAGCCGGTGCCGACGGTGCACCCGCAAACCTTGTTATCCGTGGACGACCTGAAGGTCTGGTTCCCGCTGCCCAAATCGCTGTTCCGGCGCGAGCGGCAGTACATCAAAGCGGTGGATGGGGTCAGCTTCGAACTGCTCAAGGGCAAGACGCTGGGGATCGTCGGCGAATCCGGGTCGGGCAAGTCGACGCTGGGTCAGGCGATCCTGCGGCTGATCGACTCCGAAGGCAGCATCCGCTTTGCCAACAAGGAGCTGAGCCTGCACAGCCAGCACCTCATGCGCCCGCTGCGCAAGCGCATGCAGGTGGTGTTTCAGGACCCGTTCGGCAGCCTCAGCCCCAGGATGACCGTGCAGCAGATCATTGCCGAAGGCTTGCTGACCCACGGCATCGGCACGCCACAGGAGCGCGAACAGACCGTCATCCGGGTGTTGCAGGAAGTGGGGCTCGACCCGCAGATGCGGCATCGTTATCCCCACGAGTTTTCCGGCGGGCAGCGCCAGCGGATCTCCATCGCTCGAGCGCTGGTCCTGGAGCCGGACCTGATCCTGCTGGACGAGCCGACCTCGGCGCTCGATCGCACGGTGCAGAAGCAGGTGGTGGCGTTGCTGCGCGACCTGCAGATCCGCCACGGCCTGACCTATCTGTTCATCAGCCATGACCTGGCCGTGGTGCATGCGCTGGCCCATGATCTGATCGTGATCAAGGACGGCAAGGTGATCGAACAAGGCGCGTCCCGGGACATCTTCGCCCATCCGCAGCAACCTTATACGCGGGAGCTGTTGAAGGCGTCGGGCCTGGCGTTTGCGAGGTAGCGCGGATGAAGGGTCACTACTTGAGGGTTCGATCCGACAGGGCTGTGGGCGTGCGCTCGCTCTCGCAGGGGCTGGCGCAGGCCTGGCGCAGGGCCGGGGTTCCCGATACACCTTGCAACACCTACTACACTGACGGGCGAAAGCGTATCATCGCGCCCCAGTTTTCTTGCCTCGGTGCCTCTTATGTCCACACTACCGCTCACCTCCGCCGAACGTCGTGGCTGGTCATTCTGGTGGAAACCCCTGGTGTTTCTGCTGGTGGCCGCCATTGGCCTGTACTACGTCAAGTGGTCGCCGTATTACCTGAAGTCCTTCGTGGCCGCCGACACTCACAACATTGGCGGCTCAATCATCAACGACAACCCGGCCAACCCTTGGGCTGCGGCACTGGCCTACGCTCAGGTGTACTTTCTGGCGATCTGGAAAGCCGCTGTACTGGCCGTGATCCTGGGTTCGTTGTTGCAAGTGCTGATCCCCCGTGACTGGCTGCTGAAGATGTTCGGCCGTGCGGGCCTCGGCTCCACCGTACGCGGCGGTCTGTTCGCCCTGCCCGGCATGATGTGCAGCTGCTGTGCGGCACCGGTGGCTGCCGGTCTGCGCAAGCAACGGGTTTCGGTGGGAGCGGCGCTGGCGTTCTGGATCGCCAACCCGGTGCTCAATCCGGCCACGCTGGTGTTCATGGGTTTCGTGCTGGGCTGGGGCTTTACGGCGCTGAGACTGGTGGCCGGGGTCGTGCTGGTGATCGGGGTTTCACTGGTGGCGCAGCGCATCTCGCGCCCGGACGTCTTGCCCGAGCCCGCCGTGGAAGCGGTGACTGAAGCCGAGACGCCGGCGCAGGGTAGCCTGCTGAGCCGTTGGGGCAAGTCGATCTGGCAGCTGTTCTGGACCACCATCCCGATCTACGTCGTGGCGGTGCTGGTGCTGGGCGCCGCACGGGTCTGGCTGTTCCCTCACGTCGACGGCGCGATGGGCAATGGGTTGCTGTGGCTGGTCCCGCTGGCGATCGTCGGCACGCTGTTCGTGATTCCGACCGCGGCGGAAATCCCGATCGTGCAGACCCTCATGACCCTTGGCCTGAGCACCGCCCCGGCCGTGGCCCTGCTGATGACCCTGCCGAGCGTGAGCCTGCCGTCCCTGCTGATGCTGCGCAAATCGTTCGACGCCCGGGTGCTGGTAACCGTGGGTGTACTGACGATGGTGATCGGCGTAATCAGCGGCCTGATCGGCGCCGCATTGCTATAGACCGCTGCCTTCGCCTTCCCGGCTAAAGCAGGTCCTACGAAAAACTTGCAGCCTCCGTAGGACCGGCTTTAGCCGGGAAGAGGCCGGTGCATGCCGTGGAGATGCAGCGTCTGGCAATCAGTCTTCGCGGGACAAGCGCGCTCCTACAGGATTTGTGTCCGGCCACGGACCTGCCGCCGCCGCATAAGCTGTGGGAGTGAGCTTGCTCACGAAGAGGCCGGTACATCCGCAGAAGATGCAGCGTCTGGCAATCAGTCTTCGCGGGACAAGCCACGCTCCTACAGGATTTGAGTCCGGCCACGGACCTGCCGCCGCCGCATAACCTGTGGGAGTGAGCTTGCTCACGAAGAGGCCGGTACATCCGCAGAAGATGCAGCGGTTGGAATTCGCCTTCGCGGGCAAGCTCACTCCTACGAGTCTCATGCTCGGTTTGTAACCGATAACGCTGAATCCCGCGGGGCGCTCGTTTACTTCGCGCTTCGGTGTCTCAGGTATTCGACGACGGCCTGCTGATCCCCGGCAAATTCGATCCGGGCGTTTTTGCTGTCACGCTGGTAGGCGTACATCGGGTCGTAGTATTCGCTGAGCATGGCGCTGATCCAGCCACGGTGCTGATCCACTGCCCCGCTGCGCGCCTGTTCTTCCAGCGCGCTGTCCATGATCGCTGCCAGGCGCTGATACCGCTCGCCGCCCAGCCGCCGCACGATGCTGGACAAGCTCTGCTTCAGACGCTCGGCGTAGGCGCCGAATCCGCTTTCGATGCCTTGCACGGCAATGAATTCGGCGCACAGATCAATCACGTAATCCTTGAGAATCCGCTCCACGCGCCCCTCGAAACTGTCCTCCAGCCACACAAGAGGCGCGGCCTGCATCGTGCGGTACAACTCCAGCGGCACGGCGCGGCTGCCGACGATTCGCCCTTCATCCTCAATGACGAACTGATGCAGATGCCGGGCGCGCTTCTTCAGAATGTCGATCGACAGCCTGTTCTCGAAATCGATCTGGCCCGGCTGCGGGGTGGCGTGCTTGCCGAAGCTCGAGCCGCGATGATTGGCGTGGCCTTCCAGATCCAGCGCGTTATCCAGCTGCTGCAAGACTTCCGTTTTGCCGGTGCCGGTCAGACCGCCGATCAGCACGAAATCGCATTCGGCGACGGCCTGCTCGGTGATCCCGATCAGGAAATTGCGCATCGCCTTGTAGCCACCGATCACCCGCGGGTATTGGATGCCTGCCTCGTCCTTGAGCCATTGCTGGGTGATCTGCGAACGCAGGCCGCCGCGAAAACAGTAAAGAAAACCGTGCGGATTGTTGCGCGCGAACGAAGACCAGGCTTCGATCCTGGCCTCCTTGAGCGCGCCGCTCACCAGCTTGTGGCCCAGTTCGATCGCCGCTTGCTGGCCTTCTTGTTTGTAACTGGTGCCGACTTTCTGCCGTTCGATGTCGTTCATCAGCGGCAGGTTGATCACCCCGGGAAACGCGCCCTTGCTGAATTCCACCGGAGCGCGCACGTCCATCAGCGGTACGTCGTGCAGAAAAATGTCGCGAAAATGGGCGCTGTTATCGCGCATCAGACCACCTCGACAGCAAGTCGCTGTCGCTCCACCAGTTCACCGATCGGCGCAAGACTCAAACCCAGCTCGCCGGCCAGTGCAAGAAACGCCTGTTCTTCGGCCGGCTCGACGGCAATCAGCAGGCCACCGCTGGTCTGCGGATCGCACAGCAGCAACTTCTGCGCCTCGCTCAGCGCGCCAATGCGCTCGCCGTAGCTGTCGTAATTGCGATGAGTGCCGCCTGGGATGCAGTTCTGCTCGATGTAGAAATCGACGCTGCCCAGACGCGGCACTGCCGCCGCGTTCAGCCGCGCGGTGACCTGACTGCCATCGGCCATTTCCACCAGATGCCCGAGCAGCCCGAATCCGGTCACGTCGGTCATCGCCGTCACGCCCGCGAGTTTCGAAAAGCGGCTGCCAGGTTTGTTCAGCGTGCACATGACATCGCGCGCCAGACCCACGTCTTCGTCGCGCAACAGGCCTTTCTTCTCGGCCGTGGTGAGGATGCCGATGCCCAGCGGCTTGGTGAGGAATAGTTTGCTCCCGACCGTCGCGGTGTCATTGCGCTTCATGAAGCGTTTTTCCACCAGACCGGTGACGGCCAGCCCGAAAATCGGCTCCGGCGCGTCGATCGAATGGCCACCGGCCAGGGGGATACCGGCGGCGTCACACACGGCGCGACCACCCCGAATCACTTCGCGGGCGATTTCCGGGGCAAGCACATTGACCGGCCAGCCGAGAATGGCGATGGCCATCAGCGGATCGCCACCCATCGCGTAAATGTCGCTGATCGCGTTGGTGGCAGCGATCCGGCCGAAATCAAAGGGATCGTCGACGATCGGCATGAAAAAGTCGGTGGTTGACACCACGCCTTTCTCATCATCGATGGCGTACACCGCAGCGTCGTCGCGCGACGCATTACCGACCCACAGCCGCGGATCGAGGTTCTGCGCGCCACTGCCGGCGAGAATGGTTTCCAGGACTTTGGGAGAAATCTTGCAGCCGCAACCGGCGCCGTGGCTGTACTGGGTAAGGCGAACTGTGTCGTTCATGAGAGACCCCTGAGTTTCAAGGCGCTGAAGTCTACCAGAGCCGGGCCATGCCGGTGGTATGGGAGGATGGTCGGAACTGCATCGCCCGGGCTGCGGGCAACGTCTGGATCGCCGGAGAACAGCTGCTCGCGGGGGCTGGTTTCCAATCGCTGTAGCTTCGCCGGCAGTACCGGCCGCTTCGTGAGCAAGCTCACTCCCACAAAGATCTCCGGACATCCCCAGCTCTCTGACCAGACACAAATCCTGTGGGAGCGAGCTTGCTCGCGAGGCTGATTTCCAGCCACTGCATGTCCACAGCATGCACCGGCCTCTTCCCGGCTAAAGCCGGTCCTGCAGACCCCGCAAGCTTCGTAGGACCGGCTTTAGCCGGGAAGGCGTCGGGCGTTACGCTGTTGATCGAAAAAGGCTTTAAAAACGTCGGCTCACTTGCATCATGGCGGGCTGTAGACAGCCCTCAAGTCCACGCACAGTCCTGTAACGCCTGTATTACGACTCTGCTTTGATCAAAGACTCCAGCGATGCATCGAATTTCTGCAGGGCGTTGATCTGCACTTCTCGCTGCTGGTTGATCTGTTCGGCGATTTCCGGGGCGCGTTTGGTGTGTGCCCAGATCGGCGACATGGAGCGCGCGTCGCTGCCCTCGGCTTTGCCGATGAATTTGAAATCGCCGTCGAAGAATTCTGCGGTAATGCTGGCCTGGACATCGGCGCTGCGTTCGGTGATCAGTTTGCTGCGGGTGTCGAGCAGGACGATGACGTCCGGACGGGCAGCGAGGACGTCGTCCAGGTTTTCGTAGAACTCCACTGTCGCGAACTGCTTCTCCAGCGATTCGGCGAACCAGTTGATCGCAAGCTCCGGATCGGAGCTGTTGACATAGGCCTCGCTGATACGGCTATCGGTCAGCTTCGCCGCGATGCCCGTCTGGGCGGCTGCGTTGTAGCGTTCCATGTAGGCCAGGTTGGCGACGGTATTTTCCGTGAAGATCACGCCGACGGTCTGGGTGTGCTTGAGGGTAACTGCAGAGGTGGCTTTGGCAGTCCGGAACTGGCCGTCCTGCACGTCGGAATAGCGCGGAGCGCCAGGAACGGCGCAACCGGCCAGGGCGGCGACCAGTGCAAACAGAGCGGCAATTCGAACAGTCATGGGTTTTCTCCGCAGCGCGGCTCAGTGGGTGTGGTGCAATCCTGAGCCTTGCGCGAGAAATTCAGAACTTGAGTCGATCAATGATCAACATCGATCAAAGCGATAATGCCGTCAGACTTTCGCCAGGCGTCGCGCAGTCAGCACTTGCGCGAGCATCAGCGTTCCCACGCACAGCAATGCCACACGCAGCCCCGTCGCGTGGGCGGCGAACCCTATCAACGCCGGCCCCAGCAAAATCCCCGAGTAACCGATCGCGGTGATGGTGGCAATCGCCAGCCCCGGCGGCATGGCGGTTTGCGCGCCCACTACCGAGCAGTACACCGGAAAGGTGTTGGACAAACCGATGCCGATCAGCGCGAAGCCCAGCAGGAACAAGGGCGGCGATTCGAGCAGGATCGCCATGGCGAATCCGACCATCACCAACATGCCGCCGATTACCAGCACCCGCACCGCGCCGAAGCGACGCCGCAGGGTGTCGCCACAGAAACGCCCGGCGGCCATGGTCAGTGAAAACACCGCGAACGCGCCTCCTGCGATGCGCGGATCGACCTGATGCGCGGTCCTCAGAAACAGCGCGCTCCAGTCCAGCATGGCGCCTTCGACCAACAGCGCGACGAAGCACAGCAGACCCACCACCAGCACTTTTCCGGTCGGACGCGCCACCGGCGCTGCAGGATCATCGGCGCCATAGGGCAACAGGTGCCGGGCGTGCCAGAGGAGCAATCCGGCCACAATCGCCACCACCACACAGACCGACAACAGCGGCGTCGCCCCGGCCCACAGCAACAGGCTCATCAGCAGCGCACTGGTGATGCCGCCCAGACTGAACAGCCCATGGAATCCCGACATCAGCGGTCGTCCATGGTCCTGTTCGACCATCAGCCCCTGCACGTTCATGGCCACATCAATGCTGCCAAGGCCGGCACCGAACACAGCCAGGGCCAATGCGAGGCCTGCGAAGGACGACAGGCTCGCCAGCAACGGCAGCATGCAGCAAATGAGCGTGCCACCGACCAGGGCGACAAACCGGCAACCCTTGCGCGTGGTCATCATGCCGGCCAGCGGCATGGCCAGCAGCGAACCCAGCCCGAAGCACAACAACAGCAGCCCCAGTTCGGCCTCGCCGACGCCCGCCCGGTCGCGAGCGTAAGGCACCAACGGCGCCCACGCGCCCAGCGCCATGCCGGATAACAGAAACGTCAGGCGGTAGCTCCAGAGGTGAATCAAGGTGGGGGTTTTGACGGACTGAGCAATAGACAAAGGGCAGTGTTCCAACAAAGGTCAGGAAAGTGTGGGTTGCAGTGTTCAGTGAGTGAAGCGCGCAGCATGAAGCCTGTTGATCGACACTCGTACCCGAGTGCCGCCTTTTGCCTGTGGGCACCGGTGCGGAACCCACAAAGCAAAGGACAGCGCGCCGTTTTACATCATCGGCGCCACCATGCTGACAACCCGCAGCGCCAGGCCTTCGTAGGCGTCGAGCGTGATGGTGAATTCGCCTTCCTCGGTCAGATCGCCTTCGACGCGCTCGTTGATGATGTCGACCACCGGACCCGGTGCGATCCCCGGCAGATGCAGGGTTTCGACGATAGGCTCGGCACTGAAATTGAGCGCCGTGATCTGCGTGCCCTTCCCTGCAGGCAGTTCGTGAACCATGATCAACAAGCCCGGATGTTCGACGTCCGGGATCATGATCTGGCGACTGGCCGCGATGTCGTAGGCGCGACGCACGGCGAGAATCTTTTTCAGCTGCGACGCGAAGGAATCCGGGCGCTGCAACTGCTCGATCAGGCTGCCGTACAAGGTTTTCGCGCGCGGCATGCCGCCCGCCGACACCTCGTTGTCAGGGTCCAGGTCCACCAGATCGTAGGCACCCCGGTGAATCCAGCGCGTGTCGCCGTCGCCCATCAGATGGGCCACCTGTTCGGCCGGCAGCGGCAATGCGCCCACCAGGTCCCAACCCGACAGCGCGAACACGCCTGGCTGCATGGCATTGAACATCACCAGCAGCAGATGGATGTGGCGAATGGTGTCGACGTCGGCATCGGTGATGGCGTCCAGGTCACGAATGCCCAGCGCAGCGGTGATGATGCTGGCGGTGGTGCACGACACGCCGTTGGTGACGAACTTGAGGTTGTACGGCGCGTGCTCGCCGGCCAGGCGCTCATACATTTCTTCGCGGATGTGCTCGCGCAGGATGTTGCCGGGAAAGGTCTGCCCCATGTACAGGTACTGATCGTGGGCGTGCAGCGTCCAGAAATGCACCAGTTCCAAGGTCAATTCATCGTGGTTCTGCAAGGCGTGAATCAGCGACGCCGGGTCGATGCCGAAATCATGCACCTGACGCAGCATCAGCCGCAGAAACTCGGTCCGGCCGGTGAGCAAGGCATGCTGGTAAGCCGGGCGCGTGATGAAGTCATACGACAGATCGGCGCCGCCATGGGACATTGCAGCAATGTCATCGATGGTCAGGTTGAGTTCCTGAAAACTGAACCCGCCCGCCTTGCGAATCGCGCCGGCCAGCAACTGGTTGCCGGTAATCGACAGCGGATGACTTTCCGACCACGCCGTGCCGTCCGCCTTGCGCTCCACGCCGAGAAAGCCGTTGGCATCAAGGCGCAGCACCCGCGCGCCCATCACATCGATCGCATGCAGCGCATCGCCGATGATCATCTGTTGCGCGGCAAAGCTGGGGTCCAGCCAGTTGAGCGAAGGCTGACCTTCCTTGAAATAATGCAGGTACACCCAGCGCCGGTCCTTACCGTCGACGCCGGTAATCACCGGCGTGGCGCTCCAGTCGGTTTCCTTGACACCGGGCTCGAAGAAAATCACCCGCTGCAACTGACCGACGATGTAATGCTTGTCCCGCAGCGCATCCACCGTCGCCGGCGGCAGGTTGATCGCGTCGCGCCCTGGCGGCACCTCAGGCAGCAGCGCCCAGTCTTCCTCTTTGATTTCGACCATGTGGTACAGGCCGGGGTATTGCTCATAGGCCAGCTCGGCCAGACGAAAATCCGCGCCTTTGCCGGTGTGCGACGGGATCACGTCGTCGACGATCACGGCGTTATGCGCGGCGGCGATACGGCTGAGGTTGAGAAACTGCGCATCGGTGCCCAGATCGGCATCCACTTCGAAACTGATGCGGTCGAAATTTCCGTCGATGCTCGGCGTGCGCTGACGCCCCTTGAGGCCGCCGGACGCCTTCAACGGCCCGTTATGAATGCCCTGAATGCCGATTTCCGAGAGCGCGTGCCAGAGTTTTTCATCGCCCAGGGCCTCAAGCACCGAGCCGTCTTCGCGGGTGATGATCGAGGCGGGATAAGCGGTGAACCAGACCGAAGCGATCGCCGAAGCGTCCCGTGGTCGGGCCTGAGCGTAAGGCCGTTGCCAGAGCCGGCCCTGGCCACCATAAAGTTTTGCGCGTTGCTGGGCGGCATGGAGCATCGATTGCTCAACCAGCCATTCCACATACTGCTTGTCCGGGGTGGTCATAGGATCCAGGGTTCCGTCTTCAAGAGGATTGGAGAGGTCGCCCGGGCGGCGGCTTCGCGGGCCGGGACGATCCTGTCTACGCCGTTGCTTAAGTCTATGAGCGTGCACAGGCCCAAACGTTCGTTGCATGAAGAGCGGTGAGCGCAGATTTCGTGGCAGCCGCAGGCGTGGCTGCGTTCAGGGCGTCAGCCGCGTGCGGCGTTGACGATGAATTCCTGATAACCGGAGAGGATCACGTAGATCGCGAAGTAGCAGAAGATCGCCGCCGAGACCCAGTAGGAATAGCGCAGCAGCTTGTCGCCCAGCAGTCGACCGCCGTGACTGGCGGCAAAACAGATGAACACACACCAGGCCACGCCCGCGAAGAAAAAGCCGAGCAGGAACAGTGTCGTGCTCAGGGTGCCATGCCCGCCCGCGCGGGAAATCAGCGTGCCGCCCACGGCCGCGAACCAGAGAATCGCGGTGGGTGAAGACACGGCCAGGAACACTCCGCGGGAAAACTCCCGCAGACCCGAGCGGGCATTTTCTTCGCCGGCCATGGCGAGGCTGGCGTGACTGCTCAGCGCCGCAACGACCATTTTCACGGCAAAGCCGACGAGGATCGCCGAGCCGCCCAGCCACAATCCCCAGCGCACCCATTCGTATTGCAGCAGAACGGTCATCCCGGCCATGGCCAGCACGGCATAAAACAGGTCACCGAAGCACGACCCCAATCCCAGCCAGAAGCCTTGCAGATAGCCGCGCTGCATCGCCAGCGTGATCATTGCGATATTCGCCACGCCGATGTCCAGGCACAAGGAAAGGCTCAGTAAAAAGCCGCTGATGAACTCCATGTCTGTCGGTCCTTCAATCCGGTGAACGATGCGTTACAAAAAACAGCGCGCAGGATAACGGGATCGCACCGTTTTGCCGATGGCCGAGAGGCAAACATGTCGAAAGGGTCAGTTTTTTGCACGCCGTCACGGCGACGGCTGTTTGCGAAACGCAATTGCCATGCGGTTCCAGCAATTGATGGTGGCGATGCCCACCGTCAGGTCCACGGCTTCGCGGGGCGAGAAATGCGCGCAAAGCTGAGCGTACGCGGCATCGGATTGATCGGGACGTTCGAGCAGTGTCACCGATTCACACCACGCCAGCGCCGTGCGCTCGCGCTCACTGAACAATGTCGATGTGCGCCAGACCACCAGACCATGCAGGCGCCGGTCGCTTTCGCCCTGTCGGCGCGCTTCGGTCGCGTGCAGGTCGGCGCAGAACGCGCAGTCGTTGAGCTGGGAGACGCGCAGTTTGATCAGCTCCATGAGGGGCTTGTCGATGCACAAGTCGAAGTTCGCCGCTTCGAGCAGCATGAGCGCCTTGAGGGCATCGGGGGATGCGGTGTAATAGTCGAGCCGTGGCTGCACTGAAAATTCCTCAACGACGCAAATGCACGCTTGCATGCTGGGCCCAATGCCGCTTTCAGGCGATAGCCAATACGGCGTAATAGCGCCGGACCAATCAGCAGACCAATTCCCGGTTTTTTTCGCACGCAGCTGTACCGCCGCCTGGGCCGCTGGCTAGAATTTGTGATCGTGCATCGTCGCCGGTCATGGCGCTCAGGGGTTTGCGTGGAACTTCATATCGTCATCCAGGGCCGCAAGGATCTGGCGAATCAAGTGTATGAACAGCTGCGCGACAGCATCGAATCCGGCCGCCTGGCCGCGGGTGTGCAGCTGCCACCCAGCCGTTTGCTCGCCGCCCAGCTGGGCCTGTCGCGCAAGACCATTTCCGACACTTACAGCCGGCTCACGTACGAGAATTATCTGGTGGGCAAGGTCGGCAGCGGCACGTTCGTCAACACCCTCACCGCGCCCCGCCCGCGCCCGCAGCAGGTGTCGGATCTGGCCAGTATCGAGGTGGTGAACAAATGGCAGAACATCGTCCTGCCACTGCGCCACCCGACGCTGGAAGGCACGCTGCGCTGCGACTTCATCGGCGGCGCGACGGCCAAGACGCAGTTCCCCCATGACGAGTGGCGCCGCTGCACCCACTACGCGCTGCGCCAGATGACAGGCGCTCGCGGGTTCTACAGCCAGCCTGAGGGACTGGCCGCCCTGCGCAGCGCCATCGCCGGCCATATCGCGTTCGCTCGCGGGGTCAAATGCGTGGCCGATGATCTGGTGGTGTGCAACGGCGCGCAGCAGGCGCTGGACGTCATCGCCCGGGTGTTGATCGCGCCCGGCTGCACCGTTGCCGTGGAAGACCCCGGCTACACCCCGGCCCGCCTGCTGTTTGCCGCACAAGGCGCAAAGGTTGCCAGTGTGCCGGTCGACAGCGAAGGCATCCTCGTCGACGAAATCCCCGACAACGCTCACGCCATCTACGTCACGCCGTCCCATCAGATGCCGCTGGGCATGCCCATGAGCGTGGCCCGTCGGCAGGCGTTGCTGGACAAGGCGCGGCGGATCGGCGCGATCATCATCGAGGATGATTACGACAGCGAATTCCGCTACGAAGGCCGGCCCACTGACTCCTTGCAAAGCATGGACGAGCACGGCGTGGTCGCGTATGTCGGCACGTTCTCCAAAACGCTTCTGCCGGAGCTGCGCCTGGGTTACGCGGTGCTTCCCCAGGCGATCCGCGAGGCGGTGATCAAGGCCAAGCAACTGACTGACTGGCACACCAGCACGCTGCCACAATGGGCGCTGACCAAATTCATCAGCGAAGGCCTGTTGAACAAGCACATCCGCCGCAGCCACAGCATTTACGCCGGTCGTCGTGAGCGAATCCTGGCGCGGCTGGCCGGCGATCTGTCGCCCTGGATGGAGGCGATTCCAAGCACGGCAGGTTTCCACATGGCGGTCATGTTCAAGGTGCCGATCAATCTGGCCCTGCTGGTCGAGCTGGCGCGCAAGGTCGAGGTGGGTCTGTACCCTCTGCGAGGCTTTTACTGCGACGTCGCGCCACGGGACGGGTTGATCGTCGGCTTCGGCGCCATCGAAACGCTGGACATCGATCCGGCGCTGGACCGGGTGCGCGATCTGCTGGTCCAGCTCGACGGCCAGGACCAGCCGCTGCCACCGCGCGGCGGGCTCAACGACGCAGACTGACGCTCAACCGGTTCACGCTGTTGATCGTGGCGATCAGCAGGGTGAGGTCGACGCGCTCGGCCTCACTGAAGTGCTCGCAGAGCCAGGCATAGTCCGCGTCAGGCGCATGGGTGGAAGCGATCCGGGTGACACTTTCACTCCAGTTCAACGCAGCCCGTTCGCGCGCGTCGAACAGCGGCGAGTCTCGCCAGACCGACACGGCATACAGCCGGCGCTCGGACTCTCCCTGCAGACAGGCGTCCTGACTATAGCGCTCGACCGAGCCGGCGCAGCCATTGAGCTGCGACACCCGCAGTTTGACCAACAACATCAGCGAGGGCGCCAGAGGCAAGCGATTGACCGCCTGCTCCAGCGCCTGCATTGCCTTGATTGCACCCGGTGACGCTTGATGAACATCCAGTGGAGGCCGCATGGCCAGACTCGCATCCGAAAACAGGCGCTCAGAGTAGGCCTGCGACCAAGGCGCTCCCAATAGCCAATCTGGCGGAAGATTGCCAGGCCATTGCACGCCGCCAGTGCATGGGATGGAACTTCTGTCGCCCTCACCTGCCGACTACACAGGCGCCGGACAAACCGTCCGCAACACAATGGAGGGCCATTCAATGCCAGATTCAAACGGCAAAATCCGCTACGCAGTCGTCGCCGGGGGCTGGATTTCCCAAGGCGCGTTCATGCCGGGGCTGGAGCAAACCGACAACTCGGTCATGACCGCGCTGGTGACCGGCGACCCCGTGAAGGCCGACGAGCTTGCCGCACTGTATGACCTCAAGAGTTACCACTACGACGAATTCGACACACTGCTGCGCTCCGGTGAGATCGACGCGATCTACCTCGCCACGCCCAACTTCCGTCATCGCGAATTCGCCGTCCCTGCGCTTGAAGCCGGCATTCATGTGCTGTTGGAGAAGCCCATGGCGGCCAACGAGGAAGACTGCCTGGCCATCGCCGAAGCGGCGAAACGCTCCGGCGCGAAACTGATGGTCGCTTACCGCCTGCATTTCGAGCCGGGCACTGTGGAAATGGTCCATCGTGTACGCGCTGGCGAGATTGGCGAGCCTCGGTTGTTCACCGCAACGTTCGCGCAGACCACCGATCCGGCCAACCACCGGATGCAGAGCGGCTTCGACGCAGGTCCGGTGGCGGACATGGGGCCCTATCCGATCAACGCGGTGCGCAATCTGTTTGCCGCCGAGCCACTGGAAGTGCACGCGGTCGGCATCAAGACGCCGGGGCGCGAGATCAACACATACGACACCGTCAACGTGACCTTGCGTTTCGCGCAGGAACGTCTGGCGACCTTCACCGTCAGCTACAGCTTGCCGTCCACCGAACGCTTCCAGTTGATCGGCACCGGCGGCGAGTTCGAAGCCTCACCTTGCTTCGGCTTCGGCGAAGGTGTGGCAATCGGTTACCGCGCGATCATCGACGGCAAGACCACCGAGCACAGCCATCCAGTGGTGGATCAGTTCGGTGGGGAAACCCAGTACTTCTCCGACTGCATCCTTCAGGACCGCGAACCCGAGCCGGACGGCGACGAAGGTTGGCGGGACGTGCGAGTGGTGGAAGCGGTCGAGCGGGCGCTGAAAACCGGCCAACCGCAGAAGCTTGAGCCGCTGCCGGAACGGCCGGGCATCAGCATCGAGCAGGCGCGCCGACTGCCACTGGCGAAGGTGCCGCCTTACATCAACACCGACGAGCCCAACGCCTGAGAGAGCGGTTGTCTCGCTCTTCAGCTAGTTGCTGGCGAAGCACAGGTCGTGCTCGCCAGCAAACTTTGCCCGCGCCAGCATCTGGCGATTTGACCGGCTGCGCCCTCGCGCCTTGCGGGTAAAAAAATGCAGTTGTATGATGACTGTCAACTTTCGATAAGCCTCCGGCGTTATCGTCGCCATGCTTCATGCAACCCCGAATTCCTTGTCAGGCGTCACCGTCTGATCGATTCGCCCCAAAAATAACAGGAGAAGCAGATGCCTAACGTTCTCGGCCAGAACTTCATCGGCGGCGCCCGCAGCGGCCTCGGCGAAGCACGCCACAAAAGCCTCGATGCCACGACTGGCGAAGCCCTGCCCTATGCATTCCACCAGGCCACCGACGCGGAAATCGACGCCGCCGCGCTGGCCGCTAAAGAAGCCTTCCTCGAATACCGTCAACTGAGCCCGGCACGCCGCGCTGAATTCCTCGACGCCATCGCCGATGAACTCGACGCGCTGGGCGATGATTTCGTAGCACTGGTGTGCCAGGAGACTGCGCTGCCGGCTGGTCGTATCCAGGGTGAACGCGGCCGTACCAGCGGCCAGATGCGTCTGTTCGCCAAAGTCCTGCGTCGCGGTGACTTCCTTGGTGCACGTATCGACCAGGCGCTGCCTGAGCGTAAACCGCTGCCACGCGTGGATCTGCGTCAGTACCGCATCGGCGTCGGCCCAATCGCGGTGTTCGGTGCGAGCAACTTCCCGCTGGCCTTCTCCACCGCAGGCGGCGACACCGCTTCGGCACTCGCTGCTGGCTGCCCGGTCGTGGTCAAGGCTCACAGCGGCCATATGGCCACCGCTGACCTGGTCGGCCAGGCCATCGTTCGTGCCGCCGAAAAAACCGGCATGCCAAAAGGCGTGTTCAACATGATCTTCGGCAGCGGCGTGGGTGAGGGTCTGGTCAAGCATCCGGCCATTCAAGGCGTCGGCTTCACCGGTTCGCTGCACGGCGGTAACGCCCTGTGCAAACTGGCTGCCGAGCGTCCACAGCCGATTCCGGTGTTCGCTGAAATGTCCAGCATCAACCCGGTCGTGCTGCTGCCGGGCGCGCTGACGGCTCGCGGCGCTGCAATCGCCGGCGAACTGGCGGCTTCGGTCGTAATGGGTGCGGGTCAGTTCTGCACCAACCCGGGCGTCGTGATCGGCATCCGTTCCCCTGCCCTGACCGCGTTCACCGAACAGTTGAAAGAGCACATGGGTGGCCAGGCGCCGCAGACCATGCTCAACGAAGGCGGCCTGCGCAGCTACAGCAAAGGCGTGCAGAAACTGCTGGCACACCCGAGCGTGACCCACTTGGCGGGCAAACCGCAGGAAGGCAAACAGGCTCAGGCGCAGCTGTTCAAGGCTGATGTCAGCATGCTGCTCAACGGCGATGAGCTGTTGCAGGAAGAAGTGTTCGGTCCGACCACGCTGTTGATCGAAGTCGCGGACGATGCCGAGCTGAAAGCCGCACTGCAGGCCCTGCGCGGCCAGTTGACCGCGACCCTGATCGGCGAAACCGCTGACCTGCAGAAGTATCAGTGGCTGGTGCCGGTGCTGGAAGAAAAAGTTGGCCGCATCCTGGTCAACGGCTACCCGACCGGCGTGGAAGTGTCCGACGCGATGGTTCACGGCGGCCCATACCCGGCAACCTCCGATGCTCGCGGCACGTCCGTCGGCACCCTGGCAATCGACCGCTTCCTGCGTCCGGTCTGCTACCAGAACTACCCGGACAGCCTGCTGCCGGCCGCGCTGCAAAACGCCAACCCACTGGGCCTCAAGCGCCTGGTCAACGGCGAGTGGAGCAGCGACGTCATCGCCTGATGACGCCCTGAACCGCTGAAATGAAAAACGGCGCGCCCTTTAACAGGCGCGCCGTTTTTTTTGGCCTGGATCTGCGTCTCGGCGGGAAGCGCATTGCCAGCGACCCTGTCGCCTACTAGCATCGCCGCCTGACAAACGACGCAGCAATGGACACCGGACATGAACGACGAACTTCACATCATCGACCTGCAGGAAGGCACCGGCAAAGCGGCGGTCAAGGGCGCGCTGATCACCACCCAGTACACCGGCACGCTGGAAGACGGCACGGTGTTCGATTCCTCATGGGAGCGCGGCAAGCCGTTTCAATGCGTGATCGGCACTGGCCGGGTGATCAAAGGGTGGGATCAAGGATTGATGGGGATGAAGGTCGGCGGCACGCGCAAGCTCCTCGTCCCGGCCCACCTGGCCTACGGCGAACGCTCGATGGGCGCCCACATCAAACCCAACTCGAACCTGATCTTCGAAATTGAACTGCTGGAAGTACTGACCCGGGATGATTGAACAGTAAACCCGGTGTATGCGGTGTGTCAGGCACACCGCGGCGGTTGGTTTTGCGACTGCTGCGCAGCCGATCGTCCGAGTGCGGCCCAGAGCAAGCGCGCTCCTGCATGGTAATGCGGCGCCGACTGCTATCGAGTTCGGCCATAAAACCTGTGGGAGTGAGCTTGCTCGCGAAGGCTCATTCCCAGACGCTGCATCTCTACAGCCTGCACCAGCCTCTTCCCGGCTGAAGCCGGTCCTACAGACGCTGCGAGTTTTTCGTAGGACCGGCTTTAGCCGGGAAGGCGCCGGGGATTACGCGTTGATCGAATGCGGCGCGAAAGACAGTTGGCTCACTCCCACTCGGATCTTCAGGCATTGCCAGGTTCCTCGGCCAGACTCAAACCTGTGGGAGTGAGCTTGCTCGCGAAGACTGATTTCCAGACGCTGGATCTCTACAGCCTGCACCAGCATCTTCCCGGCTGAAGCCGGTCCTACAGACGCTGCGAGTTTTTCGTAGGACCGGCTTTAGCCGGGAAGGCGTCGGGAATTACGCGTTGATCGAATCCGGCGCGAAAGACAGTTGGCTCACTCCCACTCGGATCTCCAGGCATTACCAAATTCTCGGCCAGACTCAAAACCTGTGGGAGTGAGCTTGCTCGCGAAGACTGATTTCCAGACGCTGGATCTCTACAGCCTGCACCAGCCTCTCCCCGGCTGAAGCCGGTCCTACAGACACTGCAAGTTTTTCGTAGGACCGGCTTAAGCCTGGAAGGCGCCGGGGATTACGCGCTGATCGAATCCAGCGTGGAAGACAGTTGGTTCACTCCCACTCGGATCTCCAGGCATTACCAAATTCTCCGGCCAGACTCCAAACCTGTAGGAGTGAGCTTGCTCGCGAAGACTGATTTCCAGACGCTGGATCATCCGCGGAGGTACGACGCTGTTCGCGAGCACCGATAGCAAGCTCACCCAATTGACGTAAAGGTGAGGATCAACGGCCCTCACCTCCTTCGCCTTTCAAGCCGCCACTTCATACAGCTTCGGCAGCTCAATCTTGCCGCTGATCAGGCTCTGACGCATGCGCGCCGCCTGCAGCGCTGCGGCCTGCATCGCGCTTTCCTTCACGTGTCCGTAACCGCGGATGCGCTCGGGCAGACGCGCCAGACTCAACGCAGTATGACGATTGCCAGCGTTCAGGTGGCTCAGGATCAGCTCGACGTCCGCGACATAGTGGTCGATCGACTCACGCTCCTGACGACGTTCAAGACTGCGGCCAAACGGATCGAAGGCCGTGCCGCGCAGGAATCTGAACCTGGCCAGTACGTCGAACGCTTTCAGCATCCAGGGCCCGAAACTGCGCTTGCGCGGCACGCCGGTGTGCGGGTCGCGCGCGGCCAGCCAGGAAGGCGCCAGGTGGAATTCCAGCCGGTAGTCGCCTTCGAACTGTGCCTGTAGCTGTCGGGTGAAGTCGCCGTTGCTGTACAGCCGCGCCACCTCGTACTCGTCCTTGTAGGCCAGCAGCTTGAAGTAATTGAACGCCACCGCTTCGGTCAACGCCGGTTGATCGTCGGGGAAGAGCCGCGCCTCGGCCTCACACACCTTGTACACCAGCGCCAGGTACCGTTCGGCGTAGGCCAGGTTCTGATATTCAGTGAGCGCTTGACTGTTTTTCTCAAGGCGCTCCTGCAAGGTCAGCGTTACAGGTGGCTCGGCAGGCGCTGCCTGCGGATACGCCGCCGCCTGAACCGCTGGCAGATCGAACGCGGCGCGACGCCCCCACAGGAACGCTTGCTGGTTGAGGCTGACGGCAACACCGTTTAGCTCGATGGCTTTCTCGATGGCTGCGCTGGTCAACGGGATCAAGCCGAGCTGGAACGCGTAACCGAGCATGAACAGGTTGCTGGCAATGCTGTCGCCCATCAATCGGGTCGCCAGATCAGTGGCCTGGACGAAGTGGGTTTTCTGCTCGCCAACGGCTTCGCGAATCGTCTGCATCATGGCTTCTGCCGGGAATTCGGCGTCGGGGTTGCGGGTGAACTCCGCAGTCGGCGTCTGCTGGCTGTTCACGACGGCGTAGGATTTTTCGCTACTGAGCTTGGCAATGGCATCCGGCCCCGAGGCCACCAGCAGATCGCACCCCAGCAGCAAGTGCGCTTCACCCGCCGCGATGCGCACCGCAAACAGGTCTTCCTGACGCGCGGCGATACGAATATGGCTGACCACTGGCCCGAACTTCTGCGCCAGTCCGGCCTGGTCCAGGACGCTGCAGCCCTTACCTTCCAGGTTCGCGGCATAACCGAGCATCGCGCCGACGGTGGTCACACCCGTGCCGCCTACGCCTGGCAGAAGAATATTGAACGGACGATCGAGGCTTGGCAGGGTTGGCTCGGGCAACTGCGCGAACGCCTGCTCGCGGTCAGGCAGCGCAGGCTTGCGCAGCGTGCCGCCGTGAACGGTGACGAAACTGGGACAGAATCCCTCGACGCAGCTGAAATCCTTGTTGCAGGCACTCTGGTCGATCTCGCGCTTGCGCCCTTCGGCGGTTTCTTTGGGCAGGATCGACAGGCAACCGGACTTCGCCCCACAGTCGCCGCAGCCTTCACACACGGCCGGGTTGATGACTGCGCGCTTGTCCAGATCGACCATCGTGCCGCGCTTGCGCCGACGGCGCTTCTCGGTGGCGCAGGTCTGATCGTAGATGATCACCGACACGCCCTCGAACTCGCGCAACTCGCGCTGAACGCTGTCCAGATCACGTCGATGGTGAAAGGTGGTGATCGGCGCGAACTGATCCCGGCTCGGGTATTTGTCCGGATCATCCGACACCAGCGCGATGCGCTGCACGCCTTCGTTGAAGACCTGGCGACTGAGCTGGTCGACCCGCAGCACGCCGTCGATCGGCTGGCCGCCGGTCATCGCGACGGCGTCGTTGTAGAGAATCTTGTAAGTGATGTTGACGCCGGACGCCACCGCCGCCCGCAGCGCCAGATGACCGGAGTGGAAGTACGTGCCGTCGCCCAGGTTCTGAAACACGTGAGGCGTGCGGGTAAACGGCGCCTGCCCGATCCAGGTCACGCCCTCGCCGCCCATCTGGGTAAAGGTGTCGGTTTCCCGGTCCATCCAGATGGTCATGTAATGGCAGCCGATTCCGGCAAGCGCGCGGCTTCCTTCGGGGACTTTGGTCGAACTGTTGTGCGGGCAGCCGGAGCAGAAATGCGGCGTACGCTGGGTCTTGAACAATGGCGCGGCCAGCGCTTTCTCCTTGTCCTGGAGAAATTGCAGGCGCGCCTCGATTTTCGGGCTGCTGTAAATGGGCGCCAGCCGCTTGGCGATGACGCGGGCGATCATGGCCGGGGTCAGCTCCGCCAGGTTGGGCAGCAACGAACGCCCTGCCTCGTCGAACTCACCTACCACCCGCGGACGCTGCTCGACGGGCCAGTTGTAGAGCTGGCCGGTCAGTTGATCTTCGATGACGCTGCGCTTTTCCTCGACCACCAGAATCTCGTCCAGCCCCTCGGCGAAGTCGTGCACGGAAACGGGTTCCAGCGGCCAGCTCATGCCGACCTTCAACACCCGGATGCCCACCGACGCGCACAGCTGCTCGTCGATGCCCAATTCTTCCAGCGCTTGTCGCACGTCCAGATAGGACTTGCCGGTGGTGATGATACCCAGCCTTGGCTGCGGGGAATCGATCACTACCTTGTTCAGCTGATTGGCGCGAGCGAATGCGCGGGCGGCGTAGATCTTGTAGGTGTTGAGCCGGGCTTCCTGCGCCAGCGGTGGATCGGGCCAGCGGATGTGCAGGCCCCCTTCGGGTAACTGAAAGTCTTCGGGGATGCGCGTCTGGATGCGCAGTGGGTCGACTTCGACGACGGCTGAGGAGTCGACATTCTCAGCAATGGTTTTCATCGCCACCCAGCAACCGCTGTAGCGCGACAACTCCCAGCCGATGATGCCGTAATCGAGGATTTCCTGAACGTTGCTCGGGTTGAGCACCGGGATCATCGAGGCAATGAATGCGTGTTCGCTCTGGTGAGCGATGGTCGACGATTTGCAGCCATGGTCGTCGCCTGCGAGGATTAACACGCCGCCGTTTTCGGCGACGCCTGCGGAGTTGCCGTGCTTGAACACGTCGCCGCATCGATCGACGCCCGGGCCCTTGCCGTACCACAAGGCGAACACGCCGTCGTACTTGCCATGGGGGAACAGATTGACCTGTTGGCTGCCCCACACCGCCGTTGCCGCCAACTCTTCGTTGACGCCGGGCTGGAAATGGATGGCGTTTTGCTTGAGATAATCCTTCGCGTCCCAGAGGCTTTTGTCGAGATTGCCCAGAGGCGAGCCCCGGTAGCCGGAAATGAAGCCGGCGGTATCGAGACCACGGGCTTCGTCGCGTTGTTTTTGCAGCATGGGCAGGCGGGTCAGCGCCTGGGTTCCGGTCAGGTAGAGATGGCCGGTGGCGAGTCGATACTTATCATCCAGACGAATATCAGCCAAAGACATTCAGGCACTCCTTTGTTTTTATTAGTGCGATTTGAATGCAGCAGAGAGCGGCCTCGTGAGCCTGGCTCCCCTCTTGCCGTCGAGACGGTTCAGCCCGACGGCGACATGCCAATACTGCCTGTGGCGCGCAGGCTTTTTCTTTCTAAATCCGCCGAAATCTGCTCATATCCTGCATGCCTGTTTCGTTTGAATAATAAAAAAGGGTCAATTCATGCAGGTCAAACTCAGCCCCATCGATCGCAAAATCCTCCGCCTGTTGCAACATGACGCCGCCCTCTCCGCTGCCGAGATCGCCGAGCGGGTGGAACTGTCGCAGTCACCCTGCTGGCGTCGAATCAATCGTCTGGAAGAAGAAGGCGTGATCGAGCGCAAGGTCGCGCTGCTCAATCCGGCCAAACTGGGCCTGACCATGACGGTCTTCGTCGACGTCAAGCTGTCGGGCCATGGCCGGCGTTATCTGACCGAATTCGAGGAGGCGATCATCGGTTTCCCCGAGGTGCTGGAGTGCTACACCATGGCTGGAGACATGGACTTCATGCTCAAAGTCGTGGTGCAGGACATCGCCAGTTACGAGCGTTTTCTGCGCGATCAACTGCTGCAAAGCCCGCACGTGCAGGAAGCGCATTCGAACATTGCGATGAGCGTGGTGAAGAGAACGACGGAGCTGCCCATCGAGTAGCTGTCCAGCCCGTCGGACGCTGGCGCGGGCCGTGTGCGCAGGTGCAACGAGGGCGCGATTCGAGATTTCTAAGGGGGGCGGACGAATTATTTCACAGGAATGCGAAAAAACATTTGACGTGCAAATGATAATGATTATTATTGAGCGCAACCGGTCGCGAGACTGGTTGGTAACCCAGAAGCCTTAGGTCGGCTTCCGGATTATCTCCTCATCAGGCTAATCACGGTTTTTGACCCGGCTTTTTGCCGGGTCTTTTTTTTCGTGCCCTTATAAGGGTCTGGGTTCGGTCGGGTGTTGCGTCTTCAGGCTAATGAAGAGGGTGCGATGGACTTCAGCCGTCGCGATGGCGCGCATAATAGCAAAAGTATATTGAGCACTGAACCGCTGAACCGGTCTAAAACGACACATTCGGTAAAAATTTCCAGAAAAAACCACGCAGCACTTGAGAATGAATCTCATGAGCACTAAGATCGGCCCTGCGTCACGGATGATGCCCCCACTCCTTTCCAACGAATGACCCACGGATGACCTGCGAGTGACACGCCATGACTAATCAGCTCACGACCCTGTTTCCGCTGCCCGCCCGGCAACCCGAAATGCCCGTCAGCCAGGAGACCGATGCCTGCCGCCGACGCATTCAGAAGCTGCCTCGCAAGACTCAGCAAGTCTTTCTGCTGAGCCGACTCGACAACCTTTCCTACACCGCCATCGCCCAACTGCTCGAGACCGACGTCGACGCCGTCGAGCGCTGCATGACGCGCACGCTTGAGCAGTGCGCCGATCAACCCGACGACGGTCCGGCTGATGACGTGATCACCACGCAAGCCCTGCGCTGGTATGTGCACCTGCAAAGTCCACTGGCCACCGCCAGCCAGCGCATTGAATTCCGCCACTGGCTCGACGCCGACACTCGCCACCTGAGTGCGTTTCAGGCCAGCGAGCGACTGTGGTGCAGACTGACTGCGCCCGCTGCCATCCTCGGTGCCAGCGGCTGGCATCGACGCAAACGCAAGCCCTACATCGGCTGGCTGTTGCTGACTGCGTTTCTGTGCAGCCTGCTGGTGACGGCCGAGGCCTTCAGCACCCTGCTGACGTGACCCAAAGACAACACATTCTGTCGCAGTTTGCCCGTCCGATCCGTGTAAAGTAATCGTCATAACAGCCCAGCGACGTTGTCCTGCCGTGCAGCGGCGGCGTCCAGATGGCGTGAGTGGCATTAACAAACTCAGGATCCCTCCGTGACTCAGACTCCCCTTTCGATCACCGCCGATTTCGACAGCGGCAACATCGTGGTGCTCGACGCCAGTGACGCGAAGCGCGTACAACTGGCCATCCGCCCGGACACCAAGAGTGCCCACTTTCAGTGGTTCCACTTCAAGGTCGACGGCATGCAGGTCGGCCAGCCCCACGGATTCAGCCTGACCAACGCCAGCCAGTCGAGCTACAACCGCGCCTGGACCAGTTACAACGCCGTCGCGTCGTACGATCAGAAGACCTGGTTTCGCGTACCCAGCCACTTCGACGGCCAGGCCCTCAATTTCGACCTGACCCCCACTGAGCCTCAAGTGTGGTTCGCCTACTTCGAGCCCTACAGCCGCGAACGTCATGACGGGCTGATCGATCAGGCGCTGAACAAGGCCGGGACCGAGCTGCTCGCCACCGGCAAGAGCGTCGAAGGCCGTGATATTCCGCTGCTGCGCAAAGGGGACGGCGCCGAGGGCAAACGCAAGATCTGGATCATCGCCCAGCAGCACCCGGGCGAACACATGGCCGAGTGGTTCATGGAAGGCGTGATCGAGCGCCTGCAGGAAAACGACGCAGCGTTGCAGGCCCTGCTCGCGTCAGCGGATCTGTACCTGGTGCCCCACATGAACCCGGACGGCTCTTTCCACGGTCACCTGCGTACCAATGCGCAGGGCAAGGACCTGAACCGCGCGTGGCAGGATTCGACACCAGAGCTGAGCCCGGAAGTGTTCTTCGTCAAAGAGCAGATGGAAAAGTATGGCGTCGACATGTTCCTCGACGTACACGGCGACGAAGAAATTCCCTACGTGTTCACAGCGGCCTGCGAGGGCAATCCGGGCTACACCGAACAGCAGAAGGCGCTGGAAGCGGATTTCCGCGCGCGCCTGAGTGGACTGACCAGGGATTTCCAGACGCGCTATGGCTATCCAAAGGCCACGCCGGGCAACGCCAACATGAACCTTGCGTGCAACAGTGTCGGCGAACGCTATAAATGCCTGGCACTGACCCTGGAAATGCCTTTCAAGGACAACGACGATGCGCCAGACGCGCTCACCGGCTGGTCGGGCAAACGTTCGAAACAGCTCGCCAGAGACGTGCTGACCACCCTGGGCCAGATGGTCTCGGTACTGCGCTGAACGCAGTCCATTGGCCTTCATGTCGCTCGTGGCCAGCGGCATGAAGGCAACGCGGCAGATCAGCTCGCGTGCATGACTGAGCGGCCGCGTTGACCGGCGATGCACTCAGCCGCGGGATTTCCCTCGCAACATGCTGTCCAGCACCTCATCTCTTCTGACCCAGCCATGAAACAGCGCCGCCGCAAGGTGGGCCAGGATGGTCAGGAAAAACAGATACGCCAGGTACTGATGTGCCTTGCGCAGCAGCGCGAAGGTTTCGGCGTTCGCCGCAAGGATCGACGGCAGCCTGATCGACTCACTCAGCATCACCGGATCGCCGGCAGCGCTGATCATTGCCCAGCCGATCAGCGGCATGGCAAACATCAGCGCATACAACAGATAGTGGGAAAGCTTCGCGGCCAGGGCCTGTACCGCCGGCAGATCGGCGGGCAACGGCGGCGTCCGGGTGGTCAGGCGCACGATCAGGCGCACGATGACCAGCAACAGAATGGCGATGCCCAAGGGTTTGTGCAGGTTCAGCAGCCATTCATGACGTTGCGAAACCGAAGCGACCATCCCGGCACCGATGAACAGCATGGCAATGATCATCAGTGCCATCAGCCAGTGCAGGGCGCGGGCCAGCGGGGCGAAATGGGTGGTGGGCGTATTCATGGCTGTTTCTCCTGCGCAGGCTCGGCCTTCAACTGATCGACTTCTTGGGTGCGGCGCATGTACGACGCCGCGTAGGCCGCTGAGCGCGCGGCAAGCAACGGATCGTCAGAGCCTTCGATGCCACTGGGCAGGATCAGCGGGTCGTAATTGATGTCGCGGCAGGCGCCGTCCAGTTGCGCGCTGTCAGCCTCCACCACCAGGGTTCCGGCAGTGACGGTCTTGTGCTCGCCGGCCCAGGCCTTGGACGCATCGTTGGTCGAGTCCTGCGGGTTGGCTAGGGTCAGTACCAGATTCCAGCGTTGCGGACCGCTGGCCAGCTTGTCGCTCAGGTCCTTCTGCAGGTAGTCCTTGGCGTCCGGCGCCGGCGCGTCACCTTTCGCATCGGGCACCAGGCTCCAGCGCACGGCTTGACGTTTGCCGCTGGCATCCACCAGCACGAATGCGTTGACGCTGTTGTAGGTCTCGGTAACGAAGCTCGCTGAAGGCTTGGCGGTCTTGACCCACGCCAGGAACGGCTGCGCCTCGGGGTGAGCGGCGAAGAAGGCGGGCGGTTTGGCGGGATCGGGCTTGCCGGTCTTCGGGTCTGGCGCGGTGGCCTTTTGCAGATCGATGAACGCCTCAGGCGTGCCGACCGGGAAGACCGGCATGCTGTTCATGCCAGTCCGCCACTGCTGCCCGTTGGGCTGGGTGAATTGCACCGCGAAACTGCGCAACGGCGCGGCGCTGTCCGGCGAATACGGATTGCCGGTCGGTAGCGCGAGACGGCCGATCACCGGGGTACGACCGCTGGCGAACACTTCGGCGCGGGAAAGGCTGGCGGCCGCGCCGTTGCTCTCGAAGTAGCCGGCCACGCAAATGCCTTTCGGATGATTGCGCCGATAACCGGGGTGCACGCCATTGTTGTGTTCGAAGACATCGACGACCCGCGCCGGCGTCAGTCGCTGTGGGTCCAGGCTGCCGTTGACGTAGGCAAATGCGCCGGCAACGACCAGAACGATCACGCCGATGCCGGCCATGCGCAGTAACAGTGAAGATGTACTGAGCGGGGGTTTGTGGGGATGTGGCGGTTCACGGTCACTCATCAATGATTCTCCGGGCCTGAGGCCTCTGTGCAATTTGCAGGTGAAGTGGGACGCGGCTCGAGGCGGTTTATTCCACCCCTCGATATTTATTTTTCGGTCGATGGAATAACTTGCACGGGCGTGCGTCTTTCTGGTCACACGATTTGAATCGATCCCGCTGATCGACCTGGAAGCCCCCATGAATGAAGTCGACGATCAATTGAGAGAGTTGCTGCCGCGGATGCGTCGTTTCGCGGTCTCCCTGACCCGCGATCACAGCAGCGCCGATGATCTGGTGCAGTCGAGCCTGGAAAAAGCCCTTTCCGCGTGGAACGGCAAAAGGCCCGAAGGCGACCTGCGTGCCTGGCTGTTCTCCATTCTTTATAGGCAATTTCTCGACGCTCATCGCCGTTCACGTCGCTACAATCGCATGCTCGAGCTGTTCACGGGCGGCAAGGAGGATCATTTCGAGCCTTCGGTCGAACGAACGATTGTCGCGCAGACCACATTACAGGCCTTCGATCGGCTCAACACCGAACAGCGCGCCCTGCTGCTGTGGGTCTCGGTCGAAGGCTTGAGTTATAACGAAGTGGCGGCCATCCTCGATGTCCCGGTGGGCACCGTCATGTCCCGTTTGTCGCGCGCGCGCCAGGCCTTGCGCCAGCTCAGCGAAGGCGAAATCACCACCCCTGCCCTGCGGATACTGAAATGATCACTCTGCCCCCCAGCGAACGCGATTTGAACGCCTACGTCGACGGTCAGCTCAACGATGCTGATCGGTCGACGCTGGAAACCTACCTTGCGGCGCACCCCGAACTGTCCCGGCAGGTACAAGCCTGGCAGCGGGACGCCCAGAGCCTGCGGGCTGCGTTGAGCGGTGAACTGCATCGGGCGCCGAATCCGGAGCTGGATCCCGCCTTCATTCGCCAGCGCATGCGCCGCAACCGCACCCGACGATTCGCGACCGCAGCCGTATTGCTGATCGCCGTCAGTGTCGGCGGCCTGAGCGGCTGGCACGCGCGGGAAATCACCTTCGCCAGCGCCAATCCGCCGATGGCCGACGCGGTGCAGGCGTATCGCATGTTTGCGGTGAACGCCAACATGGCCAGCGACTGGAGCAGCGACAAGGCGAACAACGTGCAGGTCTGGCTGGACAAGAATTTCGCTCAGGCCAATCGCTTGCCTGATCTTGAGTCGGCGGGTTTCAAACCGGTCAGCGGACGCCTGACGACGACCGAACAGGGCGCCGCGGCCATGGTGGTATACAAGGACAGCGAAGGCCGGACATTGAGTTTCTTCATCCGCCCGCCAGGAGAAGCCAATCATCTGCTGCCGCGCGGCTCGCGTCGCGATGGCGAATTGCAGGCCGATTACTGGTCGGGCTCAGGCTACAACTACGCCGTGGTGGGTCCGGCGGACGACCCTGCCGCGCAGGCCGCGCGACTGGCGTTGAAGCAACCGATCTGATCGCAAGGCCAGCCCTTCTTGCGGTCGGCAACGCCGCCGTCGACCGCAAGAAGGCTGCCGAACGAACGGCAGCCGGTCGCCATGATCAGCCGCGCAGCTGCCCCGGCTCGCTCTGCAGCATGGCTTTTTCCTGAACCCCTTCAAGCGTGTACTTCAACAACGAGGTGCCACGTCCCTGTTTCGCCTCATTGTCCTGCTGCAACGCCTGTTGCAGCACGCTGAGGAAATTGCGGGTCTTGCTTTCCGTGACCGGCGTGAGCTTCTCGGACTGCAGAACCCCCATCACGTAAGTGGACACGCGCGTGGACTGGCTGGCGGACTGCGTCACCGACGCATTGACCAGCGCGCCCTTGTCGTAACCGATGCTGGCCTTGCTGCTGGACTGATCGTTGATCTGGTAATACAGATAATTCTGCGTCTTCGGATCGCGTTGCAGGTCCAGCTTCTGCCCGGCATAAAGCGCCTTGTGATAACTGGCGCTCAAGTGCGCCTGCTGGTCCTGCACCAGGGTGCGATTGAGCTGGTCGCGCCCTTTGGACTGCGTGGTCTGCGACAGGGTGTAGGCAAAGGTATCCAGCTCTCCTGGCCGCGCGGGGTTGCCCTCCTGACTTTTCTCGCTCACCGAGGCGCTGAAATCGCCAAGACCGCTGAGCATCGCGTGGTCGGTGTCCGTCAGCTCAATGGAGTTGACGGTCTGCGGCGCGGACGACGCGCGAGTGCCGGGATAATGACTGTGCAGCGTGGTGAAGGCGTCCTCGAACATCGACAACAACTGCTGGTCGCCATCGCCGCGTTTGCGCGCGGCCTCGATCTGACCGATGTAGCCCTTGAGCGCTTTGGCCTGCTGATCGCTGTCGCCAATCACCGCCGCATTTTTCAGGTCCACCGACATCTGCAGCTCCCCCGCCGCGCCGCTCATGCGCACCGAGCGCTGATCGGCGTCGGCGTGCAGTTCGAGGGTCTGGGTGTTGGTGCTGTCGAGCTTGACGCGGGTTTTCAGATCCATCGACGAGAACACGCTCTCATCGAATTGCGTGAGTGCGTCGAGCTTCAACTGCGGCGGCCGCGCGGTCAGGCCGTCGATGGCCGACTGAAAGCCATCGGCCATTCTGCCCAGCGCGCTGAGTTCATCGTCGCTCAGGTCGCCTCCGCTGACCTGCGCCTGCACGGCCAGGCCGTCGTCCTGACTGGAGAGCGTCAGTTCGATGGTCTTGCCGCTGGCGGTGCGGATGCTCAGGCTGATGCTGTTGTCGGCATTGCCGTGTAAGCGGGTCTGCGACGCTGTCAGCTCGGCGGGCTCCAGTGCGTGGCCCGAAGACGACCGGATGACCGACTGCGAGATGCCTTTGCCCGATTCAGCCAACTGACTGAGCAAGGCTGCGCCCAGGCCCTGGAACCGGCCGGCGGTGGCGGACGTGTTGAAGTTGCCCATCATCGACAAGGAGACTTTGTCCTGACGGGTGTACTCCCAGGCAGGCGCCACCTCCGCCCCTGACAGCAGACCACGCGCGCTGTAGGTCTGGGCATCGAGGGTCGACGCTTCCTGCCCCAGTGAGACCACCGTTGAAGGCGAGGCCGTGGGGCTCACCGCCGCTGCGCCGCCCAATGGCTCATTGGCCACAGGCCGCGTGACGATCGAGGGCTGCACGACCGAAACAACCGATGAAATCGCAGTCATGACGCTTCCATGTTCAATTGAAGGGATGATTTCCTGCTCGGTTTGTCGGCTGCATCCTTTGTATCTTGAGCGATACATTGCCAATCCGGTAGGAGCGAGCCCCGCAGGTTGTGTGGCCTGGCTCGATACCAGTCAGCACCGCATTACCCTCGTAGGAGCGCGCTTGCCCGCGAAGACTGAATTCCAACCGCCGCATGCCCGCCGAATGCACTGGCCTCTTCCCGGCTGAAGCCGGTCCTACAGACGCTGCGGGCTTTTCGTAGGACCGGCTTTAGCCGGGAAAGCGTCGGGCGTCACGCCTTTGATCGAGGGGTCTTTAAAGACAGTTGGCTCACTTCCACCGGGGTTTGGAGCGCAGCGAAGTCTTCGGGCCAACCCCAATCCTGTAGGAGTGAGCTTGCTCGCGAAGACTGAATTCCAACCGCCGCATGTCTGCCGGGTGCACCGGCCTCTTCCCGGCTGAAGCCGGTCCTACGGATTAGGCGGGGTCGGCAGGCCGTGGCTCGGACGCCGTCCTGTAGGAGCGCGCTTGCCCGCGAAGACTGCGTTCCAACCGCCGCATGTCTGCCAGATGTACCGCAAAAAAACACGCACTGTTCATGCTGGACGTGTCGCCAACGCCTGCGCCACTTCCGCGAGAATCGCCGGATCGTCGATGGTGGCCGGGATTGTGTAAGCCTCTCCATCGGCGATCTTGCGCAGTACGGCGCGCAGCGTCTTGCCGGAACGGGTCTTGGGCAAGCGCTTGACGACAATCACCCGGTTGAAACAGGCCAACGCGCCGATCCGTTCGCGGACCCGGGCTACCAGTTCCTGCTGCACCTGGGCCGGGCTCTGGTCGACGCCATCCTTGAGCACCACCAGCGCCAGCGGCACCTGTCCCTTGATCTCGTCGTGCACCCCGATGACCGCACTCTCCGCGACCGCCGGATGCTGGCCGGCCAGGTCCTCCATCTCGCCGGTCGACAGCCGATGCCCCGACACGTTGATCACATCATCGGTGCGCCCCATGATGTAAACGAACCCCTGCTCGTCGACATACCCGCCGTCACCGGTGTTGTAGTAGCCGGGGAACGCCTGCAGGTAAGCGCTCAAGTAGCGCGGATGGTCGTTCCACAATGTCTGGCTACAGCCCGGCGGCAGCGGCAACGCGATGACGATCGAGCCCTGCTCGCCCGGCCCGAGCCGCTTGCCGTCCTCGTCCATCACCTGGACCGCATAGCCTGGGACCGGGCGATTGCTGGAGCCCGGCGCCGGCCGATGCCCTTGCAGACCCAGGCATGGCGCGGTCACCGGCCAGCCGGTTTCGGTCTGCCACCAATGGTCGAGCACCGGCTTGCCGCTCAGGCCCTCGAGCCATTCGTGGGTACTGGAATCGAGCTTCTCGCCGGCCAGGAACAACTGCCTGATGCTGCCCAGATCGCGAGACGTGAGGTGATGGCCCTGGGGATCCTCCTTGCGAATGGCGCGCATCGCGGTCGGCGCACAGAACAGCGCGTTGACTCGGTACTGCTCGATGATGCGCCAGTACGCGCCGGCGTCCGGCGTCCGAATCGGCTTGCCTTCGTAGAACACCGTGGTGCAGCCCGACATCAGCGGCGCATAGACAATCAGCGTATGCCCCACCACCCAACCGACATCGGAAATCCCCCACCAGACGTCCCCCGCGCTCATGCCGTACACCACACCCATGGTGTAGAGCATCGCCACCGCATGCCCGCCGTTCTCCCGCACGATGCCTTTGGGTTTGCCGGTGGTGCCTGAGGTGTGAAGGATGTACAGCGGATCGAGACTGTTGACCGCCACCGGCTCCACCGGCGCAATGCCTTGCAGCGCCTGACGCCAGTCCAGATCGCGGCCCGGCAGCAGATCACCAGGCGCTTGCGGGCGTTGCCAGAGCAGCACGTGCTCCGGGCTGAACGCGGCCAGCGTGAGCGCTTTGTCCACCAGCGGTTTGTAGGCAATCACCCGATCGAACTCCAGCCCGCACGAGGCCGTCAGCAGCAGCCGGGGCTTGAGGTCGTCGATACGCAGCGCCAGCTCGTGGGGCGCGAACCCGCCGAACACCACCGAATGAACCGCACCGATTCGCGCACAGGCCAGCATGGCCATGGCCGCCTGAGGAATCATCGGCATGTAGATAATGACGCCGTCGCCCTTTTCCACGCCAAGCGTGCGTAACAGGCCGGCCAGCCGCGCCACTTCGTCGCGCAGCTCATTGAAGGTGTAAGTCGCCTGTTGACCGGTCACCGGCGAATCGTAGATCAACGCCCGTTGCTCGCCCCGGCCCAGCTCGATCTGCCGGTCCAGCGCCAGGTAACAGGTGTTCAGCTCACCGTCGGCGAACCAGCGATGGGTGCCGTCCGGCAGCGCTTCGAGTGTCTGCTGCGGTGCTCGGTACCACGCCACCTGGCGCGCCTGCTCGGCCCAGTAGGCCTGCGGATCGGCGATGGATTGCGGGTGATGATGGGTGTACGCGGCGCCCGAAGGCTCGGCATTGCGGTCATTCATCCGTGGATCCCTGTGATTGTTCTTATGAGGGCTGACAACACAGGATTGAAACTAGCAGAACGTGCGGCGCCTGCCATGGCGCCGGCTTCCCCTGTAGACCGTCACACCGCCCTAGCGCCTTCCCGGCGCTGCAACAGCAGGCCGCCCAGCGCCAGCAGCGCCAGCACCACCACGACCGTGCCGTAGACATTGGTGGTGCTGACCAGACCCAGGTGCTTGATCGACACCCCGGCGACCAGCGCCGGCACGCAGAAGGCCAGGTAGCTCAGGGCAAGGAACGCCGACATCAACCCGGCGCGCTGATGCGCATGAGCCAAGGGCAGCAGCAGGCGCAACGCGCCGAGAAAGCTCGCTCCGAAGCCGATCCCGGCGACCACGGCGCCCGCGAAGAACAGCCACAGCCAGCCCAGATTGACCGCCGCCAGAATCACCGAAACGCCAGCGGCGAGAAAACTGCAGCCCACCAGCAGCGCCAGGCGCGGGGCGCGCAGCCTCAGGTTCATGATCGAAATGGCCCCACTGATGGTCAGCGCCGCGACCGCCAGTCCGCCATTGAGCACCGACGTGGCGCCGGTGGCGGCAGTCAGCAACGACGGCGCCAGGGACAGGAAGAAACCGCCCAGCGCCCATGCCGCGATGTCGGCAGGCAACACCAGTAACAACGTGCCGCGAGCCTGCGGCGGGACATACAGCGTCGGCTTCAGGGTTTTCAGCACACCGGGCTGCGGCGTGACCGTTTCGCCCACGCGCAGCAGGTACAACGCCTGCAAGACGAACGCCGCCAGCAACAGCAGATACGCCAGTGTCAGCGGCATGGGTGCATATTCGACCAGGGCACTGGTGCCCAGCGCGCCCAGGGCCATGCCGAACATCGGCGCGATGCTGTTGATCAACGGGCCCTGATTCTGATCGGTGTCGAGCATGGCCGCGCCCAACGCGCTGGTAGCGATCGCCGTGGCAATGCCCTGCAACATGCGCGCAGCGATCAGCCAGGTGACGTCACTGGCGCCGATGAACAGCAGCATTGAGAGGATTTCCAGCAGCAACGACACGAAGATGACCGGACGCCGTCCCAGATAATCCGACAATGACCCGAAGATCAGCAGCGTCGCCAGCAAGCTCAGCGCGTAGACCGCAAAGATGACCGTCAGTTGGACCGGCGAGAAGCCCCACGCCTGCTGGTACAGGTGATAGAGCGGCGTCGGTGCGCTGGACGCGGCGAAAAAGCACAGCATCACCAGCGCAAAGTACCCAAGGTGACTCGACTTCCGACCATCGACTTGCGGGTTCTGCAAAGAATCAGACACGAGTACACTCTCCCGAAATAGCACGCCACAAAAGCAAAGATTTAGCTTTACGGAGTGTGCGAGCAGAATCCGCTTAAAGCAAATACTTTGTGTTAAGGTCCGCTCCATGGCTATCAAAGAAGGCATTCGTACTGGCGGGCGCAGCGCGCGGGTACAGAAATCAATCTATTCGGCAGTGCGCGACCTGCTCGATGAACAGGAGCGCTCGGCCCTGAGCGTGCCGATGATCGCGGCCCGCGCCGGCGTGACGCCGTCGACCATCTACCGTCGCTGGGGCGATCTGACCGCCCTGCTCGCCGACGCCGCCGTCGAACGCCTGCGCCCTGACGAGCCGGTGGACTGCGGCAACCTGCGCGACGACCTGCGCACCTGGGTCGAGGTGTACCTGGAAGAAACCAATTCCGCCCCCGGACGCGAGATGATGCGTGACGTGGTCGCCAGCAGCGCCACGCTGTGCTCGGGCAAGTGCCTGAACATCGTCCGCGACCAGTTGCAGATCATCATCGATCGGGCCCGCGAGCGTGGCGAACGCAGCCCGTCGGCCGACGAACTGGTGGACGCCGTCGTGGCGCCGATGGTCTACCGTATTCTCTACGCCGAGTCAGCGCCCAGCCTTGAGCGCATGCACCAGTTGCTGGATCGCTGCCTGGGCTGAGCCAGCCCTGATGCCCGATCGACCGATCGCCCATGAGTCGGGCCAACTGGTTATCATGGCGGCTCATCGATCACAGGTACTTCGCGTCCCATGCACACTCTTGCAGACCTGCGCGCCGGCGCGCTGAAAGGCGTGACCCGGCTGGACCTCAGTTGCGGCCTCAGCGAGTTTCCCGACGAGATCTTCAGCCTCGCCGACACGCTTGAGGTGTTGAACCTGTCCGGCAATCGCCTGAGCGCGTTGCCAGCGGATCTGCACCGGCTCAAGCACCTGAAAATCCTGTTCTGCTCCGACAACCCGTTCACCGAATTGCCGCCATCGCTGGGGCAATGCCAGCAGCTGTTTTTCGTCGGCTTCAAGGCCTGTCAGATCACCCGCGTTTCACCTGACGCACTGCCGCCCCGCCTGCGCTCGCTGGTCCTGACGGGAAACCTGATCGAGTCGTTGCCGGAAGAACTGGGTCAGTGCCAGCACCTGCAGAAGCTCATGCTTGCCGGCAACCGCTTGCGTTCCCTGCCGCAAGCCCTTGCAGCGTGTCACCGCCTGGAACTGCTGCGCATCGCGTCCAACCAGCTCCGTCGACTGCCTGACTGGCTGGCGACATTGCCGGCGCTGGCGTGGCTGGCGTTCTCCGGCAACCCGCTGAACGACGTGCACACCGAAGAGCCCATCCGACAGATCCCGTGGCAGCACCTGACGCTGGGGCAGGTACTGGGAGAAGGCGCGTCGGGAATCATTCATCAGGCGCAATGGCTTGAAGACGATGTGACGGTTGACGTGGCGGTCAAGCTGTACAAAGGCGAACTCACCAGCGACGGCTCACCGTTGAACGAAATGGCGGCCTGCATCGCCGCCGGTCAGCACGCGGGCCTGATACCGGTGCTGGGTCAGCTCTATGCGCATCCGCAAAACGCCCGCGGGCTGGTGATGGCGCTGATCTCCCCGCGCTTCGTTACCCTCGCCCGGCCACCCAGCCTGGAATCCTGCACGCGGGACGTCTACAACGGCACGCGCCTGTCCTTGAACACCCTGCTGCGCATGGCCAGCGACATCGCGTCGGCCTGCCGTCACCTGCATGCCCGCGGCATCAATCACGGCGATCTGTACGCGCACAACATTCTCTGGGACGAAAGCGGCAACAGCCTGCTCGGCGATTTTGGCGCGGCCGCGTTCTATCCGGACGAAGAAACCGGCCAGTGGCTTGAGCGCATCGAGGTTCGGGCGTTCGGGATTTTTCTGGGGGAATTGCTGGCGATCTGCAACGCGAGCGAGGGTGAAACGTCGTCACTGCGCGCACTGTATACGCGCTGTGTGCAGGCCAGTCTGAAAGACCGGCCTGCCTTCGCGGCCATTGACGACGCCTTGCGTCAGTAAGCGTGACGTGCGCAGGAGCGCCGATGGGCGGCTCCGGCGCACGATCGAGGCAGCCTCAGCCAGCCAGACCGACGTAAACGTTCTGCACGTCGTCGTGGCTGTCGATGGCTTCAAGGAAGGCTTCGACTTCGGCCATCTGCTCGTCGTTCAGGCCTTCGACCGGGTTCTTCGGACGATAACCGATCTTCGCTGACTCAACGGTAAAGCCGAACTCAGGCAGCGCCTTGCAGACGGCGTCCAGGTCGGTAGGCTCGGTGTAGAACAGGGTCACGCCTTCGTCACCGGCTTCGACATCCTGGGCGCCTGCTTCGATGGCGGCCTCTTCCGGATCGGTCTTGCCATCGCCTGCGGCTTCGATCATGCCCAGGTGATCGAAATCCCACGTGATGGAGCCAGCAGCACCCATCTGGCCCTTGCGGAACAGCACACGGATCTCGGCAACGGTGCGGTTCACGTTGTCGGTCAGGCACTCGACGATCAACGGGACCTTGTGCGGCGCGAAGCCTTCGTAGGTGACTTTCTCGAAGTGCACGTGCTCGCCCAGCAGGCCCGCGCCTTTCTTGATGGCGCGTTCGAGGGTTTCACGCGGCATGGAGGCTTTCTTCGCCTGCTCGACCACCAGACGCAGGCGGGCGTTCATGTCGGGATCAGCGCCGGAACGCGCGGCAATCATGATTTCCTTGGACAGCTTGCCAAAAATACGCCCTTTGGCGTTGGCTGCCGCTTCTTTGTGTTTGACCTTCCACTGTGCGCCCATGATTGCTCTCTGTTCCGATGGCGGTAGACCGACAATGCCCGCCCGGCGTGGGGCGCCGGGGCGGATGACGATAAACGCTGAAAAATGGTGACCGATGATGACACGCCGAGGCAGAACCGTGGCGCCCGGCGCATTTTATACGCGATAGCGCCAGATGAAACCCCTGTCACGCTGCCGCCGATCAAACCGGAGTCGATAAGTTTCGCGGAAAATGCCGCTGCACTGCTGCAGATAATCAAGCGCGAGCTGTAGTCCGCTTCTGAAAATTCGGCAGTCGCGCTTTTCCTGCGCCGCTTTCCGTACCCTCTGCGCCTTCGTTTTTCAAGGTGGACACGCAGATGGGCAGTGCCCTGCACGTGACAATGACGCTGACGGTCAGCGATAGCGCCGATGCCTGGCAGGTCATCGGCATCAATGGCCGCGACAGGCTCAACGGTCTGTTTCGCTTCGACATCGATCTGCTCAGCGCCGATCCTGCGCTCGACTGTCATGCACTGCTGCAGCGTCACGCCTGTCTGGCATTCGGCCCTGATGCCGGGCAACAACAGCGCGTCCATGGCCTGATCTCAAGTGCCGAACGACTGCATCGCGGCGCCAGGCTCAGCTTGTATCGCCTGCGCCTGATGCCTGCGTTATCGCGCTTGGGCACGCGCCGCGGACCTTGTGCGTTCAACGGCTTGAGCGTGCCGCAGATCATCGCCCGGCTGTTGAGCGGGCACGCATTATCGGGGATGACAGTCGGCCTGAACGACCTGACCGGCGTCTATCCAGCCCGTGAACATTGCATCCAGTACGGTGAAACCGACCTGCACCTGCTGCAGCGTCTGTGCGAGGAAGAAGGCATCGGCTTCTGGGTCGAGCATCGCGCAGATGGCCATGTGCTGAGGTTTTCCGACGATCCGGCCGGGTTTGTCGAATGGCCAACGGCAATCAATGTGTCGCATATGGCTGAACAGTTCTCGCTGCAGCGCTGCATCAGTGACCACGCCAGTGAGTCGCAAGGCACGTTCGGCCCTGAAGTACCCGCAGGCCGCGCGGCAAACCCGTCGCTTTCTAACTATCGCGAGTTGGACGACGCAGCGCGACATCAATGGCAGCGCGCTGGGCGGGAGCTGGAGCGGCTGCGCTGCGAACGGCGTCGGGTGACCGGAAGCAGCGCATCGCCCTGCTTGCTCAGTGGCCGGGTCGTACGCATCGAGGGTCAGCCCGAATCGCAATTCAACGATCAATGGCTGATCACCTCAGTACATCATGTGGGCAAGCAGCTCACGCCGTTGGTGGGTTGCCCCACCGACGACGTCATCCCGATCCTGAAATTGACCGGTACCCGACCGCCCACCGGCGTCTGCGCGACTGCCAATCAACGTGCGTGGTACGCCAATGCGTTCGACGCCATCCCATGGGCGATGCCCTTTCGTCCGGCGCACCGACATTTGAAACCCTGCCTCGACGGCCATCTGTGGGCAACCCAGACCCGCGACGCGCCGGACCGGCAAGGCCGGGTCTACATGCGCTACGACTGGCAACCCCGTGACAGTGGCGAAAGCCTGGCGCGCCTGCGCGAGAGCGTGCCGCTTTCTCCGGCCGGCACACGCCTGCGCATCACCTTCTTCGGCGACGATATCGACCAACCGCTGGTCAGCGGCGTGGCAATGGAGCCATCGTCGGGCGGCGCCACCGACCTGCAACTGCGTGTCGACGGTGCCGTCATCGATCAACCCCCGCGCGCCATTGAGCTGCACGCCCATCAGCGCGTGCGCATCGACGGTCAAGCAGCACTGTCGATAAAAGGCACCCATGGGGCGATTCGCCTCGATCACACCGGTATTCATTACTCGTCGGCCGCCGATGAGTCCCCAGGCAAAACTGGGCAATTGCCCTAGGAAACGTCAGCGGTGCTTGAAGTCCGGTTCGCGTTTTTCGATGAACGCAGCCATGCCTTCTTTCTGATCGTCAGTGGCGAAAGCCGCGTGGAACACTCGCCGTTCGAAGCGAATGCCCTCCGCCAGGCTGACTTCGAAGGCGCGGTTCACGCTTTCCTTGACCATCATGGCGACTGGCATCGACTTGGCCGCAATTCCGGCGGCGACCTTCAATGCCTCTTCCAGCAATTGCTCCTGTGGGATCACTCGCGCCACCAGCCCGGAGCGTTCGGCTTCCGTCGCGTCGATCATGCGACCGGTCAGGCACATTTCCATCGCCTTGGCCTTGCCCACGGCACGGGTCAGGCGCTGAGTGCCACCCATTCCCGGCAAAACGCCGAGCTTGATTTCCGGCTGACCGAAGCGCGCGTTGTCCGCAGCCAAAATGAAATCGCACATCAGCGCCAGCTCACAGCCACCTCCCAAGGCAAAACCGGAGACGGCCGCAATGATCGGCTTGCGTCGGCTGGCGACTCTATCGCTGTCGCTGAACAGGTCATCCAGGTAGATCTGCGGGTATCTCAGCTCTGCCATCTCTTTGATGTCAGCCCCGGCGGCGAACGCTTTGGCAGATCCGGTGAGGACGATGCAGCCGATGTCCCGGTTGCTTTCCAGCTCATCCAACGCATGGTTGAGCTCGCTGATCAGCTGCGCATTCAACGCATTCAGCGCCTGTGGACGGTTCAATGTCAGCAACGCGACCCGACCTTTGACTTCTTTTAGAATTGTCTCGTAAGCCATTGTTTTATAATCCGTTAAACCAATAGTGACGCCATCTAGAAACAACGTCATCTGACATTAAGAATCCCATTCAAGCTATTGAATTTCATATCAATTAAGCTCGATAGCCATGGCCGTCGCTTCACCGCCGCCAATGCAGATTGCCGCGACCCCACGTTGCAGACCGCGTTGCCTGAGCGCCGAGAGAAGCGTCACGATGATTCTCGCGCCGGACGCGCCGATGGGATGGCCCAGCGCACAGGCCCCGCCGTGCACGTTGACCTTTTCATGGGACAGTCCGAGCTTGCTCATGGTGACCAGTGCAACCACCGCGAACGCCTCGTTGATTTCGAACAGATCGACCTCATCCAGCGACCAGCCTGTCTTGCTCATCAGCGCTTCGATTGCGCCAACGGGCGCCGTAGGAAACAGCCCCGGCTGATTGGCGTAGGCGGCGTGGCCGCGAATGGTCGCCAACGGCGTCAGCCCCCGGCGTTTCGCTTCGGACTGCAGCATCAGGGTCAGCGCCGCCGCGCCATCGGAGATCGAGCTGGAATTGGCCGCCGTGACCGTGCCGCCTTCACGAAACGCAGGCTTGAGCCCGGCGATCTTGTCCAGCCGCGCTTTGGGCGGCTGTTCGTCGTGGCGCACGACTTTCTGCTCTTTGCCGACCGTCACGTGCAGCGCAACGATCTCGGCGTCGAAGTGGCCGCGTTTGATGGCCTCCTGAGCACGGGTCAGCGACGCGAGGGCGAAGGCGTCCTGCGCCTCCCGGCTGAAGCCCTCGAACGCCGCGCACTCCTCCGCAAAGGTGCCCATCAGGCGGCCGCGCTCGTAGGCATCTTCCAGGCCGTCGAGAAACATGTGGTCAATGACCTGAGCGTGGCCCATGCGATAACCGCTGCGCGCCTTGTCCAGCAGATACGGCGCATTGGACATGCTTTCCATGCCACCGGCGACGATGATGTCAGCGCTGCCGGCAAGCAGCATGTCATGGGCCATGATCGCCGCCTGCATGCCGGAGCCGCACATCTTGTTGAGCGTCGTGCAGCGCGTGCCGTTGCTCAGACCAGCGCCCAGCGCCGCCTGGCGTGCGGGGGCCTGACCCAGCCCCGCTGGCAGCACGCAGCCGAACAGCACTTCGTCGATATCAGTCTGCGCAAGCCCGGCGTGTTCGACCGCGGCGCCGATGGCCGCCGAGCCCAGTTGCGGCGCCGTCAGGCTTTTCAGGTCGCCCTGAAAGCCGCCCATGGGCGTGCGCGCGACGCTGACGATGACGACCGGGTCGTCGTGGTACATCTGGCGTTTGTTCAATGACATGATCGGTGCCTCCTCGATTTAGCGAGCAGCCATGCGCAAGGCGCCATCCAGACGGATGACTTCGCCGTTGAGCATGCTGTTTTCGATGATGTGCCGCGCCAGTGCCGCGTATTCCTCAGGCTTGCCCAGCCGAGGCGGGAATGGAACCCCGGCGCTGAGGCTCTCGCGCACTTGCGGCGTCATGCCCGCCATCATGGGCGTCTCGAAGATGCCCGGCGCGATGGTCATGACGCGAATGCCGAAACGCGCCAGCTCCCGCGCGGCGGGCAGTGTGAGACTGACAATGGCGCCCTTGGACGCCGCATAGGCCGCCTGACCGATCTGGCCGTCATAGGCGGCGATCGACGCAGTATTGATGATCACCCCGCGTTCGCCGCCTTGGTCCGGCTCGCTTTCGGCCATCACCGCAGCGGCAAGGCGCATCAGGTTGAAGCTGCCGATGAGGTTGACGTTGATGACCTGGCTGAAGCTCGACAACCCGTGAGGGCCTTCTTTGCCGAGGATTTTTTGCGCACCGACGATGCCCGCGCAGTTGATGACGCCCTGCACGCGACCGAACTCGGCCAACGTTTGATCGAGCGCGGCCTTTACGGCCTCTTCCCGGGTGATGTCGGTGACGCATGCACGCGCATCAGCACCCAGTGCGTGCAGCTGCGTCTGAAGGGCCTCGGCGTTGACGTCCAGCAACATGACCTTCGCGCCCGCGTCGATCAGCATCCGCGCAGTCGCAGCGCCCAGCCCGGAGGCACCGCCACTGACCAGAAATACCTTGCCTTGGATCTGCATGATGGTGTCGTCCTTACACTTTTATTGTTCGAGTGACGAAATACTCTGCCCTGGCGACCGGATGAGCAATAGTCAAAGCGCGCATCGACAGTGGCGCTTTTAGCCAGTGAGCGCACTCCTCGCGCAGCGCCGCTTTGAACAATGTGTCAGGTCTTGCGTTGCAGCACGGCCTCTCCGGCTTGCGGGGACAGTCGCAGGTTGTCCAGCAACGCCAGTGCCGCAATGAGCGCCACCCAGATGAAGGTCAGCTGAAAATCCGCCGTCACGGCCTGCCCTTCGTTGCCGTGCAGGTACATCGAGCCGCGCAGCAACAGGGCGGCGATGGCCACGCCCAGGCCCATGCTGAGCTGGAAAAACATGCTGAACAGGGTCGACGCGTGACTCATCTGCGCCTTGGGGACATCCGCGAAACCCAGCGTGTTGAACGCAGTGAACTGCATCGAGCGAGACAGCCCGCCGATGAACAGGATCAACAGAATGAGTGGCCCGCTCATGGCCTTATCGAGCAAAGCGCAGGCGGCAATGGCGCCGATGCCGATCAGGCCGTTGACCATCAGCACCTGGCGGAATCCCCAGCGCTGCATGATGGCGCTGGTGAACGGCTTCATCGCCAGGTTGCCGGCAAACACGCCCAGCACCAGCAGCCCTGCATCGAAGGCTGACAGCCCGAACTCCACCTGAAACATCAGCGGCAGCAGAAACGGCAGCGTGCTGATGGCGATCCGGAAGGCCGAGCCGCCCAGCAGACTGACGCTGAAGGTGCGAATCGTGATCACCCCGACGTTCAACAACGGTTGCGCATGCCTGCGCATGTGCAGCCACGCCGCCACGCCGCACAGCAGGCCGACGCCGGTCACCAGCAGTCCCGACCATTGGCTGGCGCGCCCCTGGCCAAGCATTTCCATGCCATACAGGATCGCTGTGCAGGCAACGCCGACGAGCACAAAGCCCGGTAAATCGAAGGGCCGAGCGCTGACTTCGTTGCGGCGCGGAATGAGGATCAGCGCGGCTATCAGGGCTAGCACGCCGAGCGGTAGGTTGAGGTAGAAAATCCACGGCCACGACGCATGGGTCACGATGAACCCGCCCAACGGAGGGCCGAGCACCGGCGCCACCAGCCCCGGCCAGGTGATCAGCGAAATCGCCCGCACCAGGTCCTTTTTCTCGGTCGCGCGCATCACCGCCAGGCGCCCCACCGGGACCATCATCGCGCCACTGATGCCTTGCAGGACACGAGCGGCGACGAATGACTCCAGGCTGCCGCTGATGCCGCACAGCAGCGACGACACCGTAAACAGCACGATCGCGCTGCCGAAGACCAGCCGCGAACCCAGCCGGTCCGCCAGCCAGCCGCTGATCGGGATGAAAGCCGCGATGGCCAGCATGTAGGCGCTCATGCCGATGTTGAGGTCGACCGCCGCGACGTTGAATGTCTTCGCCATGTCCGGCAGTGCCGTGGCGATGACCGTGGCGTCGAGGTTTTCCATGAAAAACGTGACCGCGACCAGCAAGGCGATCAGCGTCGATTGACGTTGCGACATCCGCGTTCCCTTCAATGAGCCTGGCAGGCAGCGCCCTAGGATATCGCTTTCGCCTAGCAGGCAGCAGCGCGAATCTGGCCTTTTCCTGCCCCGCGCAGTTGTGGGCGATCAGCGAACGCTTTGCCAGAGAACAACACCTGTGCCCCTTCCACGGAATTAACCGTCTGGTACATTTTACGGACAACGGTTGCCCAACGGTGCGGGCACCTCAGAACAAGAGCCCATCGCGATGACCTCAAACTCCACGCAACTTTCCATCCTGGCCGGCCTGATCGGGGCCGGCATTCAGGCGTCCCGTACCCCATCGCTGCACGAGCACGAAGGGGATGCGCAAGGCATGCGCTATCTGTATCGCCTCATCGACATCGATGCGCTGCACCTGGACGCCACTGCCCTGCCCGGGCTGATCGATGGCGCCCAGCGCAGTGGTTTCACCGGCCTGAATATCACTTATCCGTGCAAGCAGGCGGTCATCCCGCTGCTCGATGAGCTGTCTCCGGAAGCGCGCGCCATCGGCGCGGTCAACACAGTGGTATTCAGAAATGGGCGGCGCATCGGCCACAACACCGATTGCCTGGGCTTTGCCGAAGGCTTTCGCCGCGGGCTGGGTGACGTCGCCAGACGCCGCGTGGTGCAAATGGGCGCTGGCGGCGCCGGTGCCGCAGTGGCCCATGCGCTGCTGGGCGAAGGCGTTGCTGAGCTGGTGATTTTCGATGTCGACGCCGGCCGTGCCCAAAGCCTGGTGGACAATCTGAACGCCCACACAGGCAAGGGCCGCGCGCGGGTCGGCCATGACCTGCCGGCCGCCATGGCAAACGCCGATGGATTGGTGAACACCACGCCGGTGGGCATGAGCAAGCTGCCCGGCACGCCGCTGCCGGTCGAATTGCTGCGCGCGGACCTGTGGGTGGCGGAAATCGTTTATTTCCCGCTGCAGACCGCACTGCTCGCCCACGCCAGGGAACTGGGTTGCCGCACGCTGGACGGCGGCACGATGGCGGTGTTTCAAGCGGTCAAGGCATTCGAACTGTTCACCGGCGTCCCGGCGAACGCGGAGCGGATGCAGGCTTTTTTCAGCGCACAGGCGCACTGAGATTCATCAGGTTCGACATCGCTCATAGCGCGGGCGTCGAGCCGCAGCCGACATCGGCCCACACCGGGCAGGCCTCAACCAGCGGCCTGCCCGGCGCGCTGGATCAAGGCATCAGGTAGCGGGCGACCGAATCGCTGATCATTGCTTTCTGTCGCGACTTCACGTCCAGGTCTTCGAGGTCGATCTGGAAGATCTCCGAAAAGGTGTGGCGGTTCGACACGCGATAAAAGCAGAACGAGCTGATCAGCATGTGCAGATCCACCGCCTGCACGCCCGGACGGAACGCGCCTTCCTTCTCGCCACGGCGCAGGGTTTCGTCCAGCGCCTGCAAGACGTGCTGGCTCAGGGCGCGAATGGTCGGTGACTGCTTGACGTTTTCGCCGTTGTGGATGTTTTCGATGCACACGATGCGCACGAAATCGACGTTGCGGTCATGGTGATCGAAGGTGAACTCGACCAGACGCTTGATCGCCTGAGCAGGCGCCAGAACGTCCAGATTCAGGCTGCTTTCGGTGTGGCGGATGTCCCCGTACAACTTCTCCAGCACTTCGCTGTACAGCTGTTCCTTGCTGTTGAAGTAGTAGTAGATCATCCGCTTGGAGGTTTGCGTCCGTTCGGCGATGGCATCGACCCGGGCGCCCGACAGTCCTTGGGCTACAAACTCGGCGACGGCCGCCTGCAGGATGCCGTCTCGGGTTTTTTCCGGGTTGTTCTTGCGGCTCTTGCGTGGCGCCTCTACGGGCACTTCGGCAAAGGTCTCGTCGACAGTTTTCATGCTTGGCTCACGACCACGGTGGAATCGCGCGATTATGAGCCGCGCTGCCGCGTTACGGAAGCGGCATATGCCAGCATGCCGCGCATCCGCTCACAGCCGCTTGTGCCGCGCCCCTCCGCTTCGCGATTTGGCCATGGCCGCCAGACGCACGGCCACATTGGCTGCGCCATAACCGGTGTAGCCATTCTTGCGCTGCAGGATCTCGAAGAAAAACCGGTCATCGAACGCTTCGGTGTAGACGTGAAACAGCTCGCCGCCGTTGGCATCGCGGTCATACAACACGTTGTAATACGCCAGTTCGCTGAGGAATTCGTCGTCGAAATCGAAACGGGCCGCCAGGTCGTCGTAATAGTTCAGCGGGATGTCCAGCAATTGCACGCCCGCTTCTTTGGCCCGGGCCACCTGGGCAAAGATGTCGTCACACGAGAACGCAATGTGGTGCACGCCCGAGCCGCGATAGCTGGACAGCGCATGAGAAATCGCTGTATTGCGGTTCTCGGAAATGTTCAGCGGCAGGCGCACGGTGCTGCAGCGACTGCGCAATGCACGGCTTTTCACCAGTCCGTAGGGGTCGGGCAACACGACTTCGTCGTCCGCCTCGAAATCCAGCAGGCCCTTGTAGAAAAGCACCCAGCTGTCGAGGCTCTCGGCCGGCAACGCCATGGCCATGTGGTCGATCCGCTGTAAGCCGCCAGGAGGGGCTGATGTGCTGCCGATCGTAAAGTCGCTGTCGTAGATCGACTGCCCGGGCGTTGCGGGTTCGACCAGATAGATCAGGCTGCCGTCCGGCGCGCGAACCGCCGGGATTTCCCGCTCATTGGGCCCCACCAGCCCGCGATAAGGCTGGCCCTTGTACTGTCGGGCACGCTCCAGCGCGGTGCTTGCGTCCTGCACGCGCAGCGCAGTGGCGCACAGCGACGGGCCGTGGGACTCGAAAAAACTGTGGGCGAACGAATAGGGCTCGGCGTTGAGCACAATCTTGATGTCGCCCTGCCCCAGCAGGCTCACGGCCTTGGAACGGTGCTGACCGAGCCTGGCGAAACCCAGGTCCTCCAGCCAGTGGCTCAGTCGGGCGCCCTGCGCATCGTCGACGGCAAATTCGAGAAACTCGACGCCGTCGTAAGCACTCGCCGCCGGCGGACTGAATAGCAGTTCCGGCGCGACGGGCTGCGCTTCCTGCTGAAGTCGCTCGCGGGTTTTCTCTTCCAGATAAAGCAACGAACGCAATCCATCCGCAGCATTGGCCCGCGTGGGCGCTGCACGAAAACCGTCGTTGAAGATTTCCAGCGACAGCGGCCCGGTGTAGCCGCTCTGGAGAATCGGCGCGAGAAAGCCCGGCAGGTCGAACTCACCCTGGCCGGGGAAGCAGCGGAAATGCCGACTCCACTCCAGCACGTCCATGGCGAGCAACGGCGCGTCTGCCATTTGCACGAAGAAAATCTTGTCGCCGGGGATGTCGGCGATGGCGCGAGGATCGCCCTTGAGCGACAGCGTGTGGAAGCTGTCGAGCAGCACGCCCAGCGCAGGATGATCGATCTGGCGCACCAGGTTCCACACCTGCTGCCAGGTGTTCACATGCCGCCCCCAGGCCAGGGCCTCGTAACCGATCCTGAGCTTGCGCGCCCCGGCCCGCTCGGCCAGCAGCGACAAGTCGTCCAGCAGAACACGTTCATCGCCGAGCGAATCACTGGCGGTATTGCTGCAGACCAGCACCAGGTCGGTGCCCAGTTCCTGCATCAGGTCGAACTTGCGCTCGGCGCGGTCGACATTGCGTTGCAAGCGGTCCCGGCGGCAGCCCTCGAAGTCCCGAAACGGCTGGAACAGCGTGATGGCGATGCCCAGATCGGCGCACATCTGGCGCACGTTGCGTGGGCTGCCGTCGTAGTAAAGAAGGTCGTTTTCAAAGATTTCCACGCCGTCGAACCCGGCGGCGGCAATGGCTTCGAGTTTTTCCGGCAGTGTTCCGCTCAAGGAAACGGTGGCGATCGAGCGCTGCATTAGGTGACTCCTGAGTGATCTCATGGCCGCACCCGGACAAACCGATCGTTGTCGGCTGCAGCCTGGGTGTCAAAGCGATTATTCTCCCGGTATCCTCCAACAGCAATTTAAATGTACGGACCGGTTAGTTTTGTGTTCGATAATCGCCCAAAAGCGCCCTGAGTCAATTGACGCTCCCGCCGTCGATGTCCACCATCGTTTGCACATTGTCGGACAAGGTGAACATCACAGCTCCAGCCCGCTGCCGCCTTGCATCCGGGTACGCGTCACCAGACAGAACCATAACAATTCCAAGACAGGTTAAATGCTCATGCGCTCATACCCTGCTACGCCTGCGCCCGCCGCAGCGACCCCCGTGCACCCGCATGCCGGGATCGGCGAGAAAATCCGCGGCGCCTTCGCCATCGGCAAGACCCGCTGGGGCATGCTCGCCCTGGTGTTCTTCGCTACCACGCTGAACTACATCGACCGCGCCGCGCTGGGCGTCATGCAGCCGATCCTGGCCGAGAAGATGAGCTGGACGGCGATGGATTACGCCAATATCAACTTCTGGTTCCAGGTCGGCTACGCCGGCGGCTTTCTGCTGCAGGGCCGGTTCATCGACAAGGTTGGCGTCAAACGGGCGTTCTTCCTCGCCGTTCTGCTCTGGAGCTTCGCCACCGGCGCCCACGGACTGGCGACCTCCGCGGCCGGCTTCATGGTCTGTCGCTTCATTCTTGGCCTGACCGAAGCGGCCAATTACCCAGCCTGCGTCAAGACCACGCGTTTGTGGTTTCCGGCAGGCGAGCGCGCCGTCGCGACCGGGATCTTCAACGCCGGGACCAACGTCGGCGCCATGGTCACTCCCGCCTTGTTGCCGCTGATCCTCACCGTGTGGGGCTGGCAGGCTGCGTTCCTGTGCATGAGCGCGCTGGGCCTGACCTGGGTGGTGATCTGGCGCTTGAAGTATTTCAATCCCGAAGATCACCCGACGGTGCGCCAGAGCGAGCTGGATTACATTCATCAGGGCAACGAGCCTGATTCCGCTCCGACGAAGGTGCCCTTTTCGCAGATTCTGAAAATGCGCGGCACCTGGGCCTTCGCCCTGGCCTACGCGCTGACGGCGCCGGTGTTCTGGTTTTACCTGTACTGGCTGCCGCCGTTTCTCAATCAGCAATACAACCTGGGCATCAGCGTCACGCAGATGGGGATTCCGCTGATGCTGATCTGGCTGACCGCCGACTTCGGCAGCATCGGGGGCGGCATTCTGTCTTCCTGGCTGATCGGTCGCGGAATGCGCGCGACGACGGCGCGGCTGGTGTCGATGCTGGTTTTCGCCCTGACGATCATCTGCGTGGTCTTTGCCGCCAACGCCAGCGGGCTGTGGATGGCGGTGCTGGCGATTGCCCTGGCGGTCGGGGCGCATCAGGCGTGGACGGCGAATATCTGGAGTCTGGTCATGGACTACACGCCCAAGCACATGATGAGCACGGTGTTCGGCTTCGGCGGCATGTGCGCCTCCATCGGCGGCATGTTCATGACCCAGATCGTCGGCGCCGTGCTCACCGCGACCCACAACAACTACAACGTGCTGTTCACGCTCATCCCGGCGATGTATTTCATCGCCCTGGTGTGGATGTACCTGATGGCGCCTCGGAACGTCGATCCGCCCGGCGAATGAGCTGGACAGGCCCGATACCGCGGGCCACCGCACCGCTTGCCGACGTCGGGCCAGGTGTCAACCGCAGGCCCGCGTCGGCGCCCTTCAGCCACCCTTCTTGCGTTGTTGCCAGGCGGCCGCCAGACCGCTGAGGCAGATGATCGCGATGCCCGCCTGGGCAGTCAGCGATGGTGCGTGGTTGAACACGATGAAACCCCAGAGCCCGGCAAAGACGATCTGGCAATACCCGAACGGCGCCAGCAGCGCGGGCGCGGCAAAGCGGAACGCCTGAGTGAGCATCAAATGCGCGACCATTCCGCAGGTGCCCAATGCCAGCATGAAGGGGATGTGTCGCCACTCCGGTGACCGCCAGAAGAACGGTACGATGGCGCTCATCAGCAGACTGTTGAACAGCCCGGCGAAGAAGTTGCTGGTGGTCGGGCTGTCATGCGCCGCGACCAGTCGCGTCAGCAACTGATAACAGGCAAAGCACAATGCCGATCCCAGTGGCAGCAGGATCGCCGGGGTGAACAATTCGCCGCCCGGGTGCACGATCACCATCACGCCGCCGAACCCCACCAGCACCGCGATCCACTGTCCGCGGCTGACGGTTTCCTTGAGCAATGGCACCGACAATGCCGTCACCAGCAACGGGGCGAGGAAGTTGACCGCGGTCGCCTCGGCGATCGGGATGAACATCAGGCCGCTGGTGAACAGCAGACTGGTGCCCAGCAGACACACTGCGCGCAGTGCCTGCAGGCCGGGCTTTTTGGTGCGCAGCACGCGCAGCCCGGACGACGGCATGAAAATGCACGCCATCAGCGCGGTGTGCACGACATACCGAACCCACACGACCATCATGATCGGGTAGATGCCGGAGAGGTATTTGGAGAGCGTGTCGTGACTGGAAAACAGAAAGGTCGCCAGGACGATCAGTGCGATCCCCTTGAGCGGCTGGTTGACGCCGGAGAGCGGCGTGCTGGTGGTACTCATCAGCTTTCCTTTGGCCTTGCGTGAATGCGTGGTCAGTCCGTTGCCTCTGCGAGCATCTGGCCAGACGTTAGAAGAATATAGAAGGAGTCGTCAGATAACCAAACAAACCTGAAACATCGAGTCGTTTTTCTGACCGCTCGGTGACGCTTTCATCCACCTTTTCAACCCGCCTGGCGCCACGCGCAGGCCGGTGTCTCTTTTCCGCGGCCCTGATTTCACGCAGACTGCCGCTCTGGACAGCTCGGGATCGGGGACAGCGTGGATCGTATTCAGGAAATGAGCATTTTCGTGGCCGTTGCCGAAGGTCCCAGTTTCGCCTCGGTTTCACGCCGTCTGGATTTGTCCACGGCCACCGTGACCCGTGCCGTCGCGCAGCTGGAAAGCCGGCTGGGGACCTTGCTGGTGGTGCGCACGACACGCCAGTTGCGGCTGACCGAATCCGGCCTGCGTTTCGCCGAAGATTGCCGGCGCCTGTTGTCGGACCTGCACGAGGCGGAAAGCTCCGCTGCCGGCATCCATGCCACGCCCCACGGCCAACTGACGATCACCGCGCCCCAGGTCTTCGGCGACCTGCACGTCACGCCGATCATGACCGAGTACCTGACCGAGCACCCGCAGGTGCAGATCCGCGCGCTGCTGATGGACCGCATCGCCGCCCAGCTGGAAGAAGGCATCGACGTGTCGGTGCGCATCGGTCAGTTGCCCGACTCATCGCTGACTGCGATCCGCGTCGGTCAGGTGCGGCGCATGGTCTGCGCCTCCCCCGCCTATCTCGCCGCCCACGGCACGCCGATGCACCCCCATGAACTCGTCCAGCGCGAAACCGTTTCCGTGGTGATCACCGGGCGCAGTGTCGACTGGGGTTTCAATATCGACGGCCGGGTGCAGGATGTGAAGGTGCAGTCCAGACTGGCCATGACCTCGTTCACCGCCTCCATACACGCTGCCGTCGATGGCTGGGGGCTGACCCAGGTGCCGTCTTACCAGATCCGCAGCCGACTGCAATCCGGCGCGCTGTGCCCGGTGCTGGAGTCCTTCGAGGTCCCGCCGATGCCGGTCTACGTGGTGTACGCCGAAGGACGTCGCGGCTCGTCGAAAGTGCGCTCTTTCGTTGACTTGTGTGTCACGCGCCTGCGGGCGGATCTGGACTACGCGGTGACCGACCAGTGAACGGCGCTGCTGTGCGCGCCGCCGACGGCTGCGCGGATGCCCTCGGGCAAAGGTCTGTAAGGAACGACAAAGGATGATCGATGGATAAGTTGCTGGCACTGAAAATGTTCGTGGAAACCGTCGACGCCAAAGGCTTCTCGGCAGCCGCCCGGCAACTGGGCGTGGCGACGTCAAGCGTGACCCGGATGATCGACTCGCTCGAGTCGGAACTGGGCACCGTGCTGTTCAACCGCTCGACCCGTCAGGTCACGGTGTCCGACGCGGGCGCGGCGTACTACCAGCGGGCCCGAAAGATTCTCGATGACGTGGCCGACGCCGACGCGACCGTCACGGACACCGACGAGGAGCCTTCCGGGCCGCTGCGCATTTCAGTGCCCACCGCCTTCGGTCGCCGGATCATCGCGCCGCGTCTGGGCATGCTCATGGCCCGCCACCCTCGCCTCGAACTCGACATCACGCTGACCGACAACATCGTCGACCTGTTTGCCGAACGCGTTGACCTGTCCATCCGGCTGGGTGCTGCAGCGCCCATGGATGGCGTGGTCTCGCGCACGCTGGGTGAGTTCCGTCGCCGCGTGATTGCCAGCCAGGCGTACCTGACCGATCGGGGCGAGCCGCTGAAACCTGCGGATCTGGCCAGCCATGACTGCCTGCGTTTCAACTTCGGCAGCCCTCAACAGAGCTGGAATTTTCTGTCGATCGAGGGCGAGGTCCGGGTGCCGGTCAGCGGCCGCTTCAAGAGCAACAACGCGGAAGTCCTGCGCGAGATGGCGAAGGCTGGCGGAGGCATCGCGCTGCTGCCGGACTGGCTGATCGACGAGGATATCGCCGACGGCGCGCTGATCGAATTGTTCGAACACAGCCCGGCCTACCCGGACAACGCTGTGGGCCAGATCAGCGCCCTCTATCTGCCGAACCACCGTGGGTCCAGGCGGGTCAAGGCGTTCATCGGGTTCATGCACGAGATCCTCGCTCGCTGAGCCCTTGCAGCCTGCGCAACGGGCTTTTGCGCAGGCGGCCGATTCTCCCGGCAACGCATGCGCCGTAACGTGGAGGCCATCACACACCTTCCACGCAACACGCATTCGAGACCACGACCATGAAGCTCTTCACCCCGATCACGCTCGGCCACCTGACCCTGAACCACCGCGTCGCCATGGCGCCGCTCACCCGCTCCCGCGCTGGCCAGCCGGGCAATGTGCCGACGCCGATGAACGTCGAGTATTACCGTCAGCGAGCCAGCGCGGCACTGATCGTCACTGAAGCCACGCAGATTTCCCCGCAGGGTCAGGGTTATGCCTGGACGCCCGGCATCCACAGCGCCGAACAGGTCGCGGGGTGGAAGCAGGTCAGCGACGCGGTGCATGGCGAAGGCGGCAAGATTTTCCTGCAGCTGTGGCATGTCGGCCGGGTGTCGCATCCCGTGTTTCAGCCCGGTGGCGGCTTGCCGGTCGCGCCAAGTGCCCTGCCCGTGCCTGGCAAGACATTCATCCTCGACGAACAGGGCCAAGGCGTCTGGGGCGATGTCCCGGTCCCGCAGGCACTCACGATCGAAGGCATCCAGGCGATCATCGCCGATTATCGCCGCGCCGCCCGCAACGCAATGCTCGCCGGAATGGATGGCGTGGAGATTCATGCGGGCAACGGTTATCTGCTCGATCAGTTCATCAACTCGGCCAGTAACGTGCGCGACGACGCTTACGGTGGCTCTATCGAGAACCGGGCGCGGCTGGTGCTCGAAGTCACACGAGCGGTGATCGATGAGGTCGGCGCGCAGCGGGTGGCCGTGCGCCTGACACCGATGGGCCGTTTCATGGGCATGGGCGACGACACCCCGGAAGCCACCTTCAGCTACATCGTTCGCCAGCTCGATACGTTGAATCTGGCGTATCTGCATCTGGTGGAGCCGGCAATGGTCGGCACCGTGCGCGACGAGCAGTTCGATCCGCGCTGGGACGTGATCATCAAACGTCTGCGTGCCGAGTTCAAAGGCCCGCTCATGCTGGCGGGCGGCTACGACCAGCAGAGCGCCGAACAGGCTCTGCGGGATGGGCGCGCCGACCTGATCGCCTTCGGCCGCCCCTTCATCGCCAACCCGGATCTGCCCGCCCGCCTGCGCGGCAATCATCCGCTCAACGCGGCCGACAGCGAACGCTTTTTCGGGGGTGATGGGCAGGGGTATATCGATTACCCGGCGATGGCGTAATCGCGGTCCGGGCCAGTTCTGAACGTTATGATTGTCTGCCGTGCAACACCCTATGAGTGGAAGCCGGACAATCTCGCGCTTTTCATCAACTGCGATGATTTGCCGTATCGACAATCAGTATTTCTGGCCCGTCAACCCGATGACTAACATGACCCCATCAGCAAGCCATGCCCTGTCTGCGTGCTCAAACGGACAGGTGGGAGCCCGTCATGAAATATGCACTTTTTGCCGCACTTTCCCTGTTCAGTGTGTATGCCTCGGCCAGTGACTCAGCTGACGTTGCAACGTCCAGCAGCGCGGCGAGCCCGGCCACTCAGTACGATTACACGCAGGATCTGGACATTGCCAAGGTCGTGCGCATCAGCAACGCCAACGCCGGCGCCGACCGCTGCGGCCCGGTGAAGGCGCAAATGGAGTACCTGGACAGCAAAGGCGTGACGCACAAGCTGGAGTACACACGCCTGGGCGACACTTGCGAAAACGGCTGATCCTGACTGAAAAATCCGCGTCGCTCAAAGAAACACGCCGACGCCTAGCGACGAACCGACTCCGGGTGCTCGTCGTCCTGCCCCACCATTAACATCAACGCGTCACGCTTGGCCAGCAAATGCTGGCGCAGAGTGGCGCTCAGGCGTTTGCCGTCACGGGCCTCGAGCGCCTGGATCATCTCTTCGTGGTCGTGCACCGCCCTGTCCCACTTCGGGGCCTGAAGATTGGAGCGAAAGCGCAGCGCCTGGATGCGCCCGTTCAGCGCCATGTAGGTCTGACGCAACGCCGAATTGCGTGCCGCCTGATTGATCAGGTCGTGAATGGCCCGGTTGCGCTGGTAGTAACCCGGCAGGTCGTTCTGGTTCTTGCACACCACCATCGCGTAATGCAAGGCCTTGATTTCGTCCAGCTCGTCGGCCGTGATGCGTTCACACGCCAACTCACCGGCGAAGGCTTCCAGACCGCTCATCAGCTCGAACACTTCACGGATTTCCAGTTCCGACATTCGCGCAACACTGGCGCCGCGGTTGGGCCAGATGTCGATCAGACCCTCTGCCGCCAGCACTTTCAGCGCTTCACGCAACGGCGTCCGGGAAATGCCCAGCGTCTCGCACAATTCTCGCTCGTTCAGCTTGGTGCCCGGACCCAGCGTGCCCTCGATGATGAAGCCGCGCAAATGCTCCACCACGGTGTCGTGCAGGCGCTGGCGCGCAAGTTTCGGCAGTTGCCGCACACCCTCCGCAAGCGACGGGAAATCTGAATCTTGCATACAAAATCCTCTCGGCGATGGAGGAATACTAAGACATATTTCCTGATTTGACAGGCGGCTGGTGTGAATTGGCCACCTCTACCCATCGATTTGACGCGGCTGAAAGCACTGCTAATGTATTTTGCATTCAAAATACAACAACAGAGGCGCGCCATCATGAAACTCGATTTCCATCCTGCCGGTCGTCATTTTCTGCAGATTCCAGGGCCCAGCCCGGTGCCGGACCGCATCTTGCGAGCCATGAGTTACCCCACCATCGATCACCGTGGCCCTGAGTTCGGCGAACTCGGGCTCAAGGTGCTGAGCGGCATCAAAAAGATCTTCAAAACCGATCAACCCGTGATCATCTACCCGGCGTCCGGCACTGGCGCCTGGGAAGCCGCGCTGTGCAACACGTTGAGCGCAGGTGACAAAGTCCTGATGTTCGAAACCGGTCATTTCGCCACGCTCTGGAAAAAAATGGCGGAAAGTCTGGGCATCGAACCGGAGTTTCTGGGTCGGCCCGGCATCGAAGGCTGGCGCCATGGCGTGGACGCCGGGAAGATCGAAGAACGCCTGCGCAGCGATTCAGCGCATGCCATCAAGGCGGTCTGCGTCGTGCACAACGAAACCAGCACCGGCGTCACGTCGGACATTGCCGCGGTGCGCAGGGCCATCGACGCCGCCGGGCACCCGGCCCTGTTGCTGGTGGACACCATTTCCGGCCTCGCTTCGGCGGATTATCGTCACGATGAATGGGGCGTCGATGTGACCGTTTCCGGCTCGCAGAAAGGCCTGATGCTGCCGCCCGGCATCAGCTTCAACGCCGTCTCGACCAAAGCCATCGCCGCCAGCAAGACCGCGCGTCTGCCGCGCAGTTTCTGGGCGTGGGACGAAATCATCGAGATGAACAAATCCGGGTATTGGCCCTACACGCCCAATACCAATCTGCTGTACGGCTTGTCCGAGGCGCTGGACATGATTCTGGGCGAAGGTCTGGACAACGTGTTCGCTCGCCATCATCGCCTGGCGCAGGCCTGCCGCATCGCGGTCAATGCCTGGGGCCTGCCGATCCAGTGCGCCGACCCGGCCGTCTACAGTCCGGTGCTCACCGGCGTGATAACGCCCGACGGCGTGGACGCCGATCAGGTGCGCAAGGTCATTTACGAGCGCTTCGACATGTCGCTGGGCACGGGCCTTGGCAAGATGAAGGGCCGCATGTTCCGCATCGGTCACCTGGGCGACTGCAACGATCTGACGCTGATGGCGACCCTGGCCGGCTGCGAGATGGGCCTGCAGATGGCGGGCGTGAAACTCAACGGCAGCGGCATCGCGGCGGCCATGGATTTCATCGGTTCGCAAGACGTGCCTTTCCGGCGGTAATCAGGCAACCGGGCGGTAATCGGTTTACCGCCTGAAGCCTGCGACGTACACCTGCTCCTGATCTATCCCGACTCACGCGCCTGCCTGGCGCGAACAATAAGAAACTGGAGATAGCGTCATGAAACTGTTTCGCCTGCGCCCTACGAGCATGGTGCTGTTCATGCTCTGCATCATGTATTTCATTACCTACCTGGACCGCGTCAACGTCAGCACCGCCGCTTCGGGCTTCGGCGCTGAATTCGGCCTGTCCAATACGCAGATTGGTCTGGTGTTTTCGGCCTTTGCGTATCCCTACCTGGTCTTTCAGGTCATCGGCGGCTGGATCAGCGACAAATACGGCGCCCGGCGCACGCTGATCGTCTGCGGCGCGCTGTGGGGCGTGGCGACCGTGCTGACCGGTTTCGCCGGCGGCCTGTTGTCGTTGCTGGCCGCACGTCTGCTGCTCGGGCTGGGAGAAGGCGCGACCTTTCCCGCCGCCACCGCTGCGATGTCCCGCTGGGTCGCCAAGGAAAAACGTGGATTCGCCCAAGGCATTACCCACTCCGCCGCACGCATCGGCAACGCAGTCGCCCCGGCAGCCGTGGTGGCGATCATGGCCGCCTACAGCTGGCGCGCGGCGTTCTTCGTGTGCGGCGCCATCAGCCTGGTCTGGGTCGTGCTTTGGGCGTTCGTTTTCACCGAACATCCCAAGGACCATCCGCGCATCACCCAGGCCGAACTGGCGCTGCTGCCGCTGCCCAAGGGCAAGGCGCCGAAAGTCCCGTGGAAAGCGCTGTTCAGGCGCATGTTTCCGGTGACCATCGTGTACTTCTGCTATGGCTGGACGCTGTGGTTGTTCCTGTCCTGGATTCCGCAATACTTCCTGCACAGTTACAACATGGACCTGAAGAAATCGGCAATCTTCGCCTCGGCGGTGTTCCTCGCCGGCGTGGTCGGCGACACCCTCGGCGGCCTGGTCACCGACCGCCTGCTGATCAAGACCCGCTGCCTGAAACGCTCGCGCAGCTGGATGGTTGCAGTGTGCATGTTTCTGACCCTTGCGTGCCTGGTGCCGGTGATGTTCGGGCACAACGCGTACGTGTCGATGGTGTGCCTGGCAGGCGGCTTTTTCTTCGCGGAGATGACCATCGGACCGATGTGGGCGATTCCCATGGACATCGCACCGGAGTTCAGCGGCACCGCCAGCGGCATCATGAGCACCGGTTCGGCTGCGGCGGCGATTCTGTCGCCCGTGGTTTCAGGGTATCTGATTGACCGCTATGGCAGTTGGGACCTGCCTTTCGCCGGCAGCATGCTGCTGATGGCCATTGGTGTGATTCTGGCGTTCGGGATGAAGCCGGAACATAAATTCGAGAGCCCGGCCGAGCCTGTCGTCGGCGCCGGGAAA
>Ga0213834_100088_pt1 | contig 106372 bp, 84 predicted proteins | sample SWPTP12_FD_160580 | JGI IMG/M metagenome (GOLD analysis project Ga0213834, IMG submission 160580) | Coastal seawater microbial communities from Marineland, Florida, United States - SWP TP1 #2 | ecosystem: Environmental > Aquatic > Marine > Coastal | place: USA: Florida | collected 2016-08-06 | reverse complement strand
AGGCCGACGTCGAAGTCGACGATCACTGTTTTGTGGCCGCGCAGTGCGAGGCCTGTACCGATAGCGGCGCTGGTGGTGGTCTTGCCCACACCACCCTTGCCGGATGTAACCACGAGAATCTTGGCCAAGGTGAATCACCCCTAGAGGAAAAGGAAGGCCAGCTTCGCCCGTAAAGTGGCTGCGCCGGTCATGCTGCGTTAAAAGCAGGCTCGCAATGCTCATTTAGGGGCCTAAACTCCGCTTGCTCGCCTGCTTTTGCCTTGCCTGACCTTCGCTCGCCGACTTTTCGAACGAATCTAGTCCCTGAATAGCCCCTCGTGACGCAACGGTACGCGAGCAACGGTGGAAGCCAGAGCCCGGCTGGGGCTCATGTTTCGAGAAAACAAACGAATTTCCCGGTTTTCCTTTCCCTTTGCATCGTTTTCGCGACGAATCAGAGTGGCTTTGAAAATGGCGCAGTATCCGTTAAAGACGGGTGATGTTCAACACGTCGCCGGACAGACTGACCTGTACCCCGGCGCCCCACAGTGGATCTCTGCGCAGGTCTTCGGAAACCTTGTACTGGCCTGCGATGGAGACCAGTTCGGCGACCATCTGCTGGCAAAAAATACGGGCCTTGGTATCGCCCTTGATGCCTGCCAGCGCCCGGCCCCGCATCGGACCATACACATGGATGTTGCCATCGGCGAGAAGTTCCGCGCCGGGACTGACCGAGGAAATCACCACCAGATCGGAGCCCTGGGCGTAAATCTGCTGACCGCCACGCACGGGAGCCGTGATTATCTTGGTCGGCTTGATCAGAGGCTCAGGCGGTTTCTCGATGACTTCAGGCTTTTTCCGGACTTCGCCTTCCGTCGGATCGAGCGGTCTTTCACGGGCGCCGGAGGGTGGCAGAACCGGCAGGTCGATGGCGATGGCCGCGGCGATGTCTTCGATGCGGTTGGCGCGGATGGCCAGGGTGCGCAGGCCATGCTGGCGGCAGACACGCATCATCGCCGGCAGGTCGATCGCGCCTTCATTGGGCGGCAGCTTGTCCAGCGCCAGGACCAGCGGGGTGTTGCTGAAGAAGTTGGGTGCCTGGGCGACTTTGGCCGCCAGTTGACGATCCAGCGCTTCGAGGTTGTTGCGGGCCAGTTCCAGCACGGTTATGGCCAGCATGCTGCCCTTCAACTGAAACACGGGATCCTGATCTTGCAATTCGATTTGGCTCATGTCGGCATACAGCGGCTTGTCGCTAAAAGTGCCGAGACTTATAACGAGATCGCCCGCCAGCCGCAAGGGAGCCGCATCCGACGAAGCGTCACCGATCCACTCGAACCCATGTAGAATGCCCGCCTTTGCCCTGACGGAAGCTGTAATGGAACGCCCGCGTTTTCGTGCCGAATTTCTTCATCCGCGCTACTGGCCGCTCTGGCTGGGGCTGGGCCTGCTCTGGCTGGTCGTGCAGCTGCCGTTTCGCATGCTGGTGGCCATCGGCCGGATGCTGGGGGCGGTCATGTACTACTTTGCGACGGATCGCCGGATCATTGCCGCGCGTAATCTGGAGCTGTGCTTCCCGCAGTACTCGAAAGCGGAGCGCAAACGCCTGCTCAAGGAGAATTTCGCGTCCACCGGCATCGCGTTTTTTGAAATGGCCATGAGTTGGTGGTGGAGCAGGCAACGCCTCGCCAGGCTTGCCCATGTCGAAGGGCTGGAGCACCTCCAGCAGCCGCACCAGGACGGGCAAGGCGTGATTCTCATGGCGCTGCATTTCACCACGCTGGAAATCGGCGCCGCGCTGCTGGGGCAGCAACACACCATCGACGGCATGTATCGCGAGCACAAGAATGCGCTGTTCGACTACATTCAGCGCCGCGGCCGCGAGCGTCACAATCTGGACGCGATCGCGGTGGAGCGCGAGGACGTGCGCGGCATGATCAAGCAGCTGCGCAAAGGCCGCGCGATCTGGTATGCGCCGGATCAGGACTACGGCGCCAAGCAGAGCATCTTCGTCCCGCTGTTCGGCATTCCGGCAGCCACGGTACCGGCGACCAGCAAGTTCGCCACCTTGGGACGCGCGCGGGTCGTGCCGTTCACCCAGAAGCGTCTGGACGATGGCAGCGGCTACAAGCTGGTCATCCATCCGCCCTTTGAAGACTTCCCCGGCGAAAGCGACGAGGCCGACTGCCTGCGCATCAACCAATGGGTCGAGCGGGCCGTCACCGAATGCCCGGAACAGTATCTGTGGGCGCATCGGCGCTTCAAGAGCCGACCGCCCGGCGAGCCGAAACTGTATAAAAAGCGTGGTTGATACCCAGAGCTGAATGCCCATGACAACGAGCGCCATCGAACAACAAACCGTGCCCGGCGCTTGCGATGCCCCTGCCGTCGCGGAGTCGGTCACCGGCCTGATTCTCTCCGGCGGCGGCGCGCGCGCGGCCTATCAGGTCGGCGTACTGGCGGGCATCGCCGATCTGCTGCCCGCGGGTGCGCAAAACCCTTTCCCGGTCATCGTCGGCACGTCGGCTGGCGCCATCAACGCAGTCAAGCTGGCCAGCGGCGCGGCGCATTTTCGGACCGCGATTCACGAGCTGACCCTGTTCTGGCAGAGCTTTCGCAGTCATCAGGTGTTGCGCAGCGACTGGGCCGGGGTCATGCGCCAGGCATCGCGGTTCTTTGTTCGCAGCCTCTTGGGGATCGGCCGCAAACAGGTGCCAGTGGCGCTGCTCGACAGCTCGCCGCTGAAGGAACTGCTCACCGAACGGCTGAATCTGGCTGGCATCGAAGCGGCGATCAACGACCGGCATCTTCGCGCCGTGGCAGTGACCGCGTTTGGCTACGAATCAGGGCAAGCCGTCACCTTTTATCAGGGCAAGGGCACCATCGACGCCTGGCTGCGCCATCGGCGTATCGGTCAGCCGACGCACCTGACGGTGGATCATCTGCTGGCCAGTTCCGCGATCCCGTTGCTGTTCGCCCCGGTCAAGCTTGAGCACGAGTATTTCGGCGATGGCGCCGTGCGGCAGTCGGCGCCCATCAGCCCGGCCTTGCACCTGGGCGCCAATCGGGTGCTGGTCGTGGGCGTCAGCGGCAATCCGCGCGGACCGGGCGCGAACAAGCCCGTTCACCGGGTCGTGAGCGGCGCACAGCCGAGCCTTGCGCAGATCAGCGGGCACATGCTCAACAGCACGTTCATCGACAGCCTCGAAAGCGATATCGAATTGCTCGAGCGCTTGAATCTGTTGAGCCGCATGCTGCCCCCGAGCATGCCTCATCAGCCATCCCCGCAGATTTCCGAGCAGCCCACGCCGGTTCAGTCGCTGGCGCCGGTGGAGGTGTTGGTGATCTCGCCCAGTCAGCCGCTCGATGAAATTGCTGCCCGGCATCGCCGGGAATTGCCAGCTGCCTTGCGCACATTTCTGCGAGGTCCGGGCGCGACCAAGACCAGCGGGGCAGGGGTGCTGAGTTATCTGTTGTTCGAGTCGGGGTATTGCAGCGAATTGATCGAACTGGGCCGACGCGATGCGATGGCCCAGAAGGAACAGCTGATGAAGTTTTTGCGTCTGGATTGACAGCGAATCCGTAGAAGCGACCGGGTTGGCGTTTCACCTTGCTCGCGACCTGCCGGGAATCGGCAGCAGATCCAGTGCATGCGATGACTCGGGACAACCGGGTCGCCTGTTTTGCTACCGCTGCGCGGTAGATCGCGGGCAAGCGCGCTCCTACAGGGGCGGTGTCGTTATGCAGTCAGCTTGTCATCCCTGAAATCGCGCAACGCTTGCTCGATTTCTTCGCGGCTGTTCATGACGAACGGGCCGTATTGCACGATCGGTTCGCGCAATGGCTTGCCGGCGATCAGCAACACCTTGGTGTCCACTGCTGCCGTCAGTTGCAGCTCGCCGTTTTCCGACAGCCTTGCCAGACGACTCTTGCCCAGTTTCTGAGGCTGTCCGGCGATCTCCACCTCGCCTTCGTACACATAAAGCAGCACTCGATGACCTTCCGGTACGCGCGGGCTGACGATCGAGCCTGCCGGCATATGGAAGTCGAAGTAATGCGGTTCGGTATCAGGCCGCTGCACGGCGCCTGCCTGACGGGTCTGACCGTCGTCGAACTGACCGGCAATCACGATCACCTCGACACCGTTCTGCGTGGTGACACGAGGAATGCGTTCGGGCTGGATGTCGTCGTAACCGGCGTCGCCCATCTTCGACTTGCCCGGCAAATTCAGCCACAGCTGGAAACCGCGCATCAGGCCTTCTTCCTGCTCGGGCATTTCGCTGTGGATCACGCCGCGTGCGGCGGTCATCCATTGCACGCCACCGCCTTGCAGCAGGCCGACGTTGCCCATGTGGTCCTCATGGCGCATGCGGCCTTCGAGCATGTACGTCACGGTTTCGAAGCCACGATGCGGGTGTGGCGGAAAGCCTGCGATGTAGTCGTCGGCTTTATCCGAACCGAATTCGTCGAGCATCAGGAACGGGTCGAAGAGTTCGACGCCCGGGCCGCCAAAGACCCGTGTCAGTTTGACGCCAGCGCCGTCCGAAGTCGGCTGGCCGGCCTGGATCGACAGCACTTTACGAAATTGAGTCATGAGGCTCACTCCAGAACAGGTGGGAATGGCGCCTATGGTATGCCTGTTGAGGCGATGGATGGGTGACGTTTTTGCGAGGGATCGATCGATTTTATAGATTGTTTTGAGGGGTCATTGCAGGAGCGCGCTTGCCCACGACGGCGTTCAGTCAGTCGGCATCGGTGTGCCGGAAAAACTGCAATCGTGGGCAAGCGCGCTCCTGCAAGGGGCTGGGTTATTCCGAGATCTGCAACTTCCTCGCTTCGGTGTACACGTACCGCACCTTCTCGTACTCGAACGGCGAATCCATCTGCCCGTATCGGAAGCTGGTGGAGTAGCGGCGGTCGATCGCGCGCAGCAGGTACAGCTCAGGATGGTCCTGACTGACCTGTGCTACGTTGAGGAAGTTGATCTGCGATTCGGCGGTGAAGTCGAACGCCAGGCCACCGGTGTCGCGGAAGTTGGACGGCCCCAGGATCGGCAACACGAAGTACGGGCCGGCAGGCACGCCGTAGAAGCCCAGCGTCTGGCCGAAGTCTTCACTCTGCTTGGGCAGGCCCATTTTCGTGGCCGGGTCCCACAGCCCGGCGATGCCCAGCGTGGTGTTGATGATCAGGCGTCCGGTGGTTTCCATCGAGCGCTTGCCCTTGAACTGCAGCAGGCTGTTCACCAGATTGGGGATATCGCCAAGGTTGCTGAAGAAGTTACTCACGCCGGTGCGAACGAAGCTTGGGGTGATGTACTTGTAGCCGTTGACCACAGGCAGGAACACCCACTCGTCGAAGCGGTAGTTGAAGTGGTAGACCCGGCGGTTCCAGGACTCCAGCGGGTCGTACACATTCAACGCGTTGAGCGATGAGCGCTCGAACTCCTGGGCGTCGAGGCCCGGATTGAATTTCAGCGACTTCAACGGCTCGGTGAAACCGTCCGGATTGTCCACGCGTTGCACTGGCGCGGCCTTGGAGACGATGGGAGCGTCGTCGGCATGAGCCACGCCTGCACACAGCAGGGCAGCGATAAGCAATAGACGTTTAGCCACGGAAAAACTCCAGCATGGCGTCGCTGTTGACGCGATAGTTCATGTTGCCGCAATGACCGCCGTAGGGATAAACGGTCAAGCGATCGCCAAAGGTCTTGCGCAGGAATCCGAGGTCGCCTGGGCCGAGGATCACGTCATCGGCGTTGTGCATCACGGCGATTTTCTTGCTGGTGCTCAGGTAATCCTTCAGCGCGTACAGACTGACCTGATCGACCAGTTGCAACAGGCTGCCGCCGTCAGTGCGCGCACGCCACATCGGGATGACTTGCTCGGTGACGTAGCAGTCGAAGTCGCATTGCAGCGCACGCTTGAGGAACGGCGTGAGGCTGGTGCCTTCGCTGATCGGGGTTTTCGGCGGCGTGATCAGGCCCCGTCGATTGATCAGGTCCGAGGTGAACGCGATGTCGGCGGCAGAGAAGCGGAAGGAGGTGCCGATCAGCATCGCCATCTGTTCGTTGGACAAGTGCTGTTTGGACTGTTGGAAGTCATACAGCAGCGCGTCGTTGAGGTCGATGTAGCCTTTCTCGCGGAAGTAGCGCGTCAGTTTCTGCAGCACCAGTTCATAGAATGTGGTGCTGTTGGTGATGCCTTTAACCTCGGTCTGAACCATTTTGTCCAGGTTGGTGATCGAGGTGTAGAGGTTCACTGGCGGGTTGATCAGCAGCACTTTCTTGAAGTTGAAGCTGCGACGGGTCTCGTCCAGCTTGCTGACGAACGCTGCGTCCAGCGCCCCGAGGCTGTAACCGGTGAGGTAATACTCGGTGACCTGAAGTTTGTTCTGCTGGGCACGCACTGCCTGCATCACCCGATACAAGTCCTCAGCGTCTTCCTTGGTCACGCCTGGCGTGGCAAAGCGTGAGGCCGCGCTCATGAAGTCGTAGCTGGTTGGCGACGAGAGCTGTACGACGTTGTACCCGGCTCCGTAATAAAGCCGCTTCAGGTATTCGTTGAGCGTGCTGTTGTAAGGAGCACCTGTGCCCGCGATGAGGAAAATCAGCGGGGCAGGGTGGTCCTGTTTGGCGAGGCGATAGCGCAGTTTTTTAACGGCCCAGAAGTTGTCCGGCAGCGTGAACTCGCGCTCGGGGCGCAGCGTCAGGCTGTAATCGTCCTGATCGATGTCGGCGTCTTCAGGCACCTTGGCACGCAAATCCGGTGGGGTCGTGGCGATCGTCGCTTCGAACGGATTGGTCAAGGGGAAGCCATAGCTGGACGGGTCGATGTCGACCGCCATCACGGACGCACTCAAAAACAGGCCGCCGGAGAGGGCGGCGAGGCGTAGAAAACGAAGCATGACTGAATCCCTTGGGAAAGAAGTGCTGTTGAGATACGCAGGCTATGACACAGGGGGAGTGCGAAAAGTGCCGTAGTGGCATTTTGCATTATTTACCGCGCTGCCCCGTACAAATCCTAGGCGACAATACACGTTCTGGCTCGGATGGCGTGTGCGTATGTGCTTTTAATGCATACAGGTGCGTATCCCGTGCTGCCAGCGGCTATGCTGGGCGTCGTTTTTCCCGTCAGGAGCGTTCCGTGTCGCGTCGTTTGCCGCTGGTTTTAGCGTTCATTGCACTGGCTCTCTGGCTGGCCGCCAGTTACGGCTTGCGCTACGGATTGATGGAGGAGGTGCGATGGGTCGGTTTGTGTGCCGACGGTGCTTCGCAATGGCAATGTGTTGTGCGGGCGAAACTGGGGTTGTTGATCCATTTCGGCGTGTTCGGCTGGGGCGCGCTGGTCGTGTCGCTGGTCGCGTTGTTCGTTCCGAGACGCCTCGGCCGCGGGCTGGCCATCGTGGGATTGCTGCTGGGCGTGTTGGCACTGGTGCTGTACACGGCCAGTCTGGCGGTGTTCGCGGTGGTGATTGCGGGGTTGCGGTTGGTGCGGGCGCGGTGATCCGCTTTTGATTCTGCCGGGAGGGCGCAGGCGCCTTGCTTGCAGGCGATCTGTCCGGAGTCGCGTCCGACCGCAGCAACTTTTCAAACGCCAGACAGCATAAAGGGGAGCCGAGGCTCCCCTTTAAATCGTTGCACGTGCTCTTTTTTATTGTTGTAGGGCGGTCTGTTGTTGTTTTTGGCAACCGGTCCCTCTACAGCGTCTTCAGTGGTCCCCATCCGGGACACAAGAGCAAACGTATTTTTTTGAGCGCTGATCTGCTTCGATGCCTTCGTTTGGCGAAGGATCCAACCCATTCTGGACGCTACCTGAAGGTAGTTTTATTGTTCTCGGTCGGGCTGTGAGGCTTGAGGCCTCTGTAAAGCACATCTACTCCAAAAAAATCTGTTGGCTGCGTCTCTGTACCGTTGTTCTTATTATGTCAGAGCCGATTCATCTTATTTTTATTGGGTTTTCACATTTTGTTCTTGTTATGCAGGAGATATAGCAGGTGCCGTGCCAACTTTTGCAAATCCTTTAAAATCAATGGGTTGGTCGAGATCGCCCTTGAGAGCCCACGTTGGACGCCGCTATTCTGTTTCCGTGTTACCCGCATTCTGATTTGGAATCGGTCCATCGGTAACACAATGTGTTCCTTGCGCCGTCACCCCGCCGACCGCTCTGGATTGGGTAACGGCGGCGTTTCGGTAACCGCGACCGTGCGGGTGACCCGCAGACTGCGCCACAGCGCCAGGGTCATGACGGCACTGGCCGCCGCCCACGCCCAGGCCTGTGGATTGCTCAGCCCTTCACGAAACAATTGTGGAACGATGCCGACGCCGACGATGGACGCCAGCAGAGCGATCTCCCGGCGTGGCGCGCTCACCGGCCGGAACAGATAAAAGAGGGCGGGCAACCACACCGTTGGCGTCGCAAAGCTGCGATACCGCGGGTCGAATACCATCGCCAGCATCATCACTGCCGCCGCGAAACCTGCCGCGCTCAGCCACCAGCCCGCGCGGCGTTCGAGAGCGTTGAAGGCGCGACCGCGCCAGCCGGTTCTTTCCGACAGGGACAGCGCGGCATGCGCCAGCACCACCAGATTCAGTGCCACCAGCGCCGCCGCCCAGATGTACTCGCCCACGAAGCGGCTGTTCACGCGCGCCAGTTCGCCCCACGTGGCGATGCAGCAAGCGCCGAACGCGGCCATCAACGGCAGCACCAGCGCCTGGCGGGCCCGGGCAGTCGGGCCCGCGATGGCCAGCGCAAGCAGGCTGATCGCGCCGCTGATTGCCAACCAGTGCGGCCAGTACGGCAAGTTCGAAACCGGCCCCGCCAGCACGCCCTTTTCCTGGCGGTCGGCATCGAACAGCCCCCAGTAACCGCCCACCGCGCCCTCGGCCTCACGCTTCCACGGCTGGTCGAAGGCTTCGATCAAGTTGTAATGCCAGCCGTTCTGTTCCGCCATCGCCACAAAACTGCGAATGAACTTCGCCTCATTGACCCGGCTCGGCAGTGCCGTTTCTCGCTGACGCCCCTCGCTCGGCCATCCGGTCTCGCCTATGACGATGTCCTTGGGCGCAAATGTGTGACCGAACACCTGACGGATCTGCGCGACATGGGCCAGCGCGTCATCGATACCGGTGGGGTCATCTTCCCAGTACGGCAGCAAATGGATCGTCAGGAAGTCCACGGCCGGCGCGACTTCGGGGTATTGCAGCCAGTATTCCCAGACATCGGCATAAGTGACCGGCTGCTTCACCTGGGCTTTGACCTGGCCGATCAGCCGGGCGAGTTGAGCGCCAGTCACTTCCTTGCGTAACAGGGTTTCGTTACCGACGATGACTGAGGTGACAACGTCCGGTGCCTCATTGGCTGCCTTGATCAGAGCCGCGATTTCTTTCGCCGTGTCCACCGGATTGGCATTCACCCACGCTCCGAGCATGACTTTCAGGCCGTGTCTGCGGGCGATCTCCGGAATCGCTTCCAGCCCTGTCATCGAGTAGGTGCGAATGCACTCGAAACGCGTCGCCAGCAAGGTGAGGTCGGCGTCCATGCGTGCCGGGCGCAGGGTGAACGGCTGATCGAAAGGCGACTGATCCTTATCGAACGGCGTGTAAGAAGCGCATTGAAGTTTATGGGTTGGCGTCGCGGCATCCGGCAGAACCACGGGCCGGCCCAGGCCATACCAGTAACCGCACATCGCGATCAGCGCAATCAGACAAGAGAACAGATAAAGCACAGCAGGCGAGCGGGAGGTGGCGGACATGATCGAGCCGAGAGGGGGCAGAGGGCCGCAGTTTAGCAAGACGGCGCCGTTACATCTGTAGGTGCTTGGCTCGTCGCACGATCCGCCGTGAACCGGCCGTGAAACGCTGGATTCGGTCATCGCCGACGCACGCCAAACGTCTGTTTTGACGACTGCCTCGCAGCCCATCACGGGGATGACCACGCTCCTGCCAAAGTGCGTCACGCGGGATATTCGATTAACCATGCAATTTTCGGACGGACTGCTCCTCGTTTTACGACCTGTCTGTCGTTGATGGCCTGGTGATGTCGTTTCCACCTGTTTGAGTGTCGCTGACAGGAAAGGCACAAGGTCGGTGGGGGCAGATGATCGGCTGGTCAACGCAGCGTGTGCCGCTGCGCAGGCAAGTGGTTGAAGCGTGAATGTCCTGCGATGCGCCAAATGCGGGCGCGGGCCGCGGACAAAAAAAACGTTAACGATTCCCGACGACCGTCGGGTTCAGGACTACCGGGGAAGTAAAGATGAAGATGCGAAAAATCCTGGGTGCGGGTGCCGCTCTGGCGCTTGCCATCAGTTCCACGCTGGCCCTTGCCGACACTAAACCGGAGCTGAGCATCGGCTATGTGGACGGCTGGTCCGACAGCGTTGCGACCACAAACGTGGCCGCCGAAGTGATCAAGGAAAAACTGGGCTACCCCGTGAAACTGCAGGCGGTCGCTGCCGGGATCATGTGGCAGGGCGTGGCAACCGGCAAACTGGACATGATGCTGTCCGCCTGGCTGCCTGTGACCCACGGCGAATACTGGGCCAAGAACAAGGACAAGGTCACCGACTACGGCCCTAACTTCAAGGATGCAAAAATCGGCCTGATCGTGCCGGAGTACGTGAAAGCCAATTCGGTGGCTGACTTGAAGACCGATGAGTCTTTCAAGAAAAAAATCGTCGGTATCGACGCAGGCTCGGGCGTCATGATCAAGACCGATCAGGCCATCAAAGACTACGGCCTGGACGGTTACAAACTGCAGGCAAGTTCGGGCGCCGGCATGATCGCCGAGCTGACCCGCGCCGAGAACAAGAAGGAATCCATTGCCGTGACCGGCTGGGTGCCTCACTGGATGTTCGCCAAATGGAAGCTGAAATTCCTGGAAGATCCAAAAGGCGTTTACGGTGCAGCAGAAACCGTCGACAACATCGGCAGCCTGGACTTGGCCAAGAAAGCGCCGGACGTGGCTGACTTCCTGAAGAAATTCCAGTGGACCAGCAAGGACGAGATCGGCGAAGTCATGCTCGCCATTCAGGACGGCGCCAAGCCTGAAGCTGCCGCCAAGGACTGGGTCGCCAAACACCCTGATCGCGTGAAAGAGTGGACCGGTAAGTAAATCGCCACAAAGACTTAATCTGTACCCGAACCGCCTGGTGAGTGATCGCCAGGCGGTTTTTTATCGCCGGTCTGACGCCGTGTAACCGGAGCACGCTCAACCTTCAATCCTGCAGGCCTGCCTGATACGCCACTTGCGCCAAACATGCCTCCGGTTTTCCGCCGGTGACGGAAAGTGCAGTCCCGCGCACATCAGCTAATGTCGTTCTAATACTAAGGTCGTCTGGAGTGCGGCTCAGAGCCGACTAAAGTGCAATACGTGACATCCATCTGTGCTGCGAGGACAAAAACAATGAACGACAGCATTTACCTCTCGATTCAGAACAGCCCCCGTTTCAAGGAGCTGGTCTCGAAAAGGGAACGATTCGCCTGGATTCTCTCGGCGATCATGCTTGGGCTCTATTCCGCTTTCATCCTTCTGATCGCTTACGGGCCTCAAGTGCTTGGCGCCAAACTCAGCGCCACATCATCCATTACCTGGGGAATGCCAATCGGCGTGGGTCTGATCATCTCCGCGTTCGTGTTGACCGCCATCTACGTTCGTCGCGCAAACGGCGAATTCGATGAGCTGAACAACGCGATCCTGAAGGAGGCACAACAATGATCAGGCGCCTGTTTGCAGCTTTGGGCCTTGCGGCCTTTGCACCGACACTCTGGGCGGCGGATGCCCTGACTGGCGCTGTGCAGAAACAACCACTGAACGTTGCCGCGATCGTCATGTTCGTGATCTTCGTCGGCGCCACGTTGTGCGTGACCTACTGGGCGGCCAAGAAAAACAAGTCGGCAGCGGACTATTACGCGGCTGGCGGCAAGATCACCGGTTTCCAGAACGGCCTGGCCATTGCCGGTGACTACATGTCGGCTGCGTCCTTCCTGGGTATTTCCGCTCTGGTGTACGCCTCCGGTTACGACGGCCTGATCTATTCGATCGGCTTCCTGGTTGGCTGGCCGATCATTCTGTTCCTGATCGCCGAACGCCTGCGCAACCTGGGTAAGTACACCTTCGCTGACGTGGCGTCCTACCGCCTGAAGCAGAAGGAAATCCGTACCCTGTCCGCCTGCGGTTCGCTGGTGGTAGTGGCGTTCTACCTGATCGCGCAAATGGTCGGTGCCGGCAAGCTGATCCAGCTGCTGTTCGGCCTGGACTACAATGTCGCGGTCGTGCTCGTCGGTATCCTGATGTGCCTGTATGTGCTGTTCGGCGGCATGCTGGCAACCACCTGGGTACAGATCATCAAGGCCGTGCTGCTGCTCTCCGGCGCATCGTTCATGGCGCTGATGGTGATGAAGCACGTCAACTTCGACTTCAACGTTCTGTTCTCCGAAGCCGTGAAGGTTCACCCAAAAGGTGAGGCCATCATGAGCCCGGGCGGTCTGGTGAAAGATCCGATCTCTGCGTTCTCCCTCGGTCTGGCGCTGATGTTCGGCACCGCCGGTCTGCCACACATCCTGATGCGCTTCTTCACGGTGAGCGACGCGAAGGAAGCACGTAAATCGGTTCTCTATGCGACCGGCTTCATCGGCTACTTCTATATCCTGACCTTCATCATCGGCTTCGGCGCGATTCTGCTGGTCAGCACCAACCCGGCGTTCAAGGATGCAGCGGGCGCTCTGTTGGGCGGTAACAACATGGCGGCGGTTCACCTGGCCAACGCGGTAGGCGGCAGTCTGTTCCTGGGCTTCATCTCGGCGGTGGCGTTCGCAACCATCCTGGCGGTGGTGGCAGGGCTGACGCTGGCCGGTGCATCGGCGGTGTCCCACGACCTGTACGCCAGTGTGATCAAGGCGGGCAAAGCCAACGAGAAAGATGAAATCCGCGTATCGAAGATCACCACCGTCGCGCTGGCGATCGTCGCCATCGTGCTGGGTATCGCCTTCGAAAGTCAGAACATCGCGTTCATGGTGGGCCTGGCGTTCTCGATCGCAGCCAGCTGCAACTTCCCGGTGCTGCTGCTCTCGATGTACTGGAAAAACCTGACCACCCGCGGCGCCATGATCGGCGGCTGGATGGGGCTGATCAGCGCCGTGGTGCTGATGGTTCTCGGCCCGACCATCTGGGTGCAGATCCTGCACCACGAGAAGGCCATCTTCCCGTACGAGTACCCGGCGTTCTTCTCGATCATCATCGCGTTCGTGGGGATCTGGTTCTTCTCGATCACCGACAAGTCGAAAGCGGCCGAGGGCGAGCGAGCGCTGTTCTTCCCGCAGTTCGTGCGTTCGCAGACCGGCCTTGGCGCCAGTGGGGCGGTTTCTCACTGATTTGAGGTAGCCCTGTGCAAAGAGACACCCCGACTGGTTCGGGGTGTTTTCGTTTTTGCGCACTGCGTTCGGAATTATTGGACTCGCTGAAAGGCAGGATGGCGATGCCAAAGATAGAGACCTTCACTGTCATTTCTGACAATTGCGCAGGGGCGCAGGCAGGGTGATATTTAGAGGCGCGCATAAGCGCTATAGGAGGTGTGCGATGGACCGTAATGAAGCAATGGAGATCTTAAGACCGATCATTATGAGGCAGATGAGCGGTGTGGAGCCCGATACAGTCATCGACGAAATGACGTTCACAGCATTAGGTGCCAGCGATTTAGAGATCGCAGAGGTATTCATGCAACTCGAGGACGGGCTAAAAATGCACTTTTCCGATGCCGAAATCGTTGGCGTAGAAACGGTAGGTCAGGTAATAGACCTGATGGTCAAACACAAGCAGACTGACGTTTGGTGATTGCCTACGCGGTACTGCTGTACCTTCATCCCAGCCTCATAAAAAACCCGCCACGAAGGCGGGTTTTTTCACTGGTTGCCAGGAGGTCATATCCTGCCGAGCAGCACCAGAATCAACAGAATCACCAGGATCGTACCGATGATACCCGACGGACCGTAGCCCCAACTTCTGGAGTGTGGGAAGACGGGAAGACCGCCGATCAACAGGAGGATCAGAATGATGATAAGAATTGTGCCGATGCCCATGACGAGTTCCTTCTTGTGTACTTGGTAGATGGCCGTGCAGTTCAAGATTCTGCCAACTTGGCAAAATGTTGTGCTGCCTGATTAATCCGACTGTCGGCATAATCAAAAGGTTCTGAATTCGAGAAATAAAAATTAACGACTGAAGAAATAGCTTAAAAATCATAGGTTTGTAATATTTACTGAGTGGCTTCCCATGATGTTAAATCGCTTTACCTTCTCTTGTAAGAGGCGGTTTGAGTCCGGAACTAATGATTGACGGATGGGTCGGCAGAAAGTTCTGAACACGCCGTAATAGCAAGCAAGCTAACAGTCGTCCTCGGTTTGGTACGTCGACTCACCGTCGCATCTTTTGCTTGTTGTATTTGTTCGCCCGCCGTTGCTGAGAAGACGAAGCGAAATCCGCTCAGGCGGGTGGCGGTTTGCATTGCATATTCAGCGAGCTGATGAAGGGGTTGTCAGACAATTTGTCTGTTTAAACTGAGGCCACTTCCTCGAAACCGACAAGGCAATTGCTATGCAAAATCGCATTATGATCACTGGCGCCGGGTCCGGACTGGGTCGCGAGATCGCGCTGCGCTGGGCGCGTGAGGGCTGGCGACTGGCGCTGTCGGACATCAGTGACAGCGGACTGCAAGAGACGTTGAAAGGTGTGCGCGAGGCGGGCGGGGAAGGCTTCGTGCAACGCTGCGATGTTCGGGACTACAGCCAGTTGACCGCATTGGCCCAGGCGTGCGAGCAGAAGTTCGGCGGCATCGACGTCATCGTCAACAACGCAGGTGTCGCTTCTGGCGGATTCTTCGACGAGCTTTCACTCGAGGACTGGGACTGGCAGATCGCGATCAATCTGATGGGCGTCGTCAAAGGCTGCAAAGCGTTCCTGCCGTTGCTTGCGCAGAGCAAGGGCAAGATCATCAACATCGCCTCGATGGCGGCGCTGATGCAGGGCCCGGCGATGAGCAATTACAACGTTGCCAAGGCCGGTGTGGTTGCGTTGTCGGAAAGCCTGCTGGTCGAGCTTCGTCAATCGGAGGTCGGCGTACACGTCGTGTGTCCCTCCTTCTTTCAGACCAATCTGCTTGATTCCTTCCGCGGGCCGACGCCTGCGATGAAGGCCCAGGTTGGCAAGCTGCTGGAAAGCTCACCAATCAGCGCCAGTGACATCGCCGATTACATCTTCCGGCAAGTGGCCGAAGGCGAGTTCATGATTCTGCCTCACGAACAGGGGCGCATGGCCTGGCAACTCAAGCAGAAAAATCCGCAGATGCTGTACGACGAGATGGCAACCATGGCCGAGAAGATGCGCGCGAAGGCCAGATCCGTCAGTTCGTGACGGCCTGGAGTCGGGCATTTCTGATAGGGTGGCCGACATCGTTCTGGCCACCTTTACAGAGATTTCCCCGTGCTCAACTACCTCTGGTTCTTCCTCGCGGCGCTGTTCGAAATCGCCGGCTGTTACGCCTTCTGGATGTGGCTGCGACAGGGCAAAAGTGCGCTCTGGATCGTGCCAGCGCTGGTCAGTCTGACCCTGTTCGCCGTGCTGTTGACCCGTGTGGAAGCTCAGTTTGCAGGCCGGGCCTATGCCGCGTACGGCGGCATCTACATCATTGCCTCGATTGCCTGGCTGGGGATCATCGAGCGCACGCGGCCTTTGAGCTCCGACTGGATCGGTGTTGCGTTCTGTGTGATCGGCGCAACCATCATTCTGCTGGGCCCTCGCTGGACCCAGACCCTTTGAGGCAAGCCTTTTTCGGGCCTGGAAAAATCCGACGTCTGTAAGGCGGATTTCACGCGAAGTCCAGCCGACGCGGCCATTTGTAGGAATCGTCTGTCGGCCATGTGCGCGAATCTTTGAAGGGCGTTACTGATTTGTCCTGTACGCATTGATGCACTGATGCCTGCGGGTCAACCTGCTGACTTGGTTACCTCCAAGGGAGTAGGAAAGATGCTGGTATTGACGAGGGAAATCGGAGACACGTTCTCCATCGGCGACGACATCACTGTGCAGATTCTGGGCATCACGGGTAATCAGGTTCGTCTCGGCATCGATGCGCCGCAGCACGTGAAGATCCATCGCGCCGAGGTCTACCGACGGATCACTGCACGCCTGCAGCAACTGGCCGCGCAGGGGGCTGGCAGGTAGACGACGGGTTCACTCTTCGAAATATTCTTTCGGTACGTCGTGCTTGAGCATCAGTTGGCACTGCTGGCTGTCGAGGTCAAAGAAAATCACCGCCTGACCCTTGCTCAACGCATGGCGGACGCGCAGAACCCGGGTTTCCAGCGGCGTCTCATCGCCGTTATCCGTGCCATCGCGGGTGACGAAATCCTCGATCAGTCGCGTCAGGGTGTCGGCTTCGAGTTGGTCGTGAGGGATCAGCATGGGGTTCTCGGTGTGCGCAAAGGCGGATGGCGGCGATGCTAACTCGGCCCGAGAATCGAGGCTACATCTGCAGAGTCAGATTCCCACACCGGTTGCGTTCGACCGTAGGAAGCCCGCTCAGCGCGAGCGGGCTTCCACAACCAGGCCGATCAGCGCTGGCCCATCAAGGTGTCCACCGACGGCACACGGGTGTCGGTTTCCATCTGCGCGTCGTGCTCCAGTTGATGACTGAAGTTTTCCAGTGAAGCGTTGGACGGGTGCGCATCGCTGGCGAAGACCGGCGGGCTCATGATGTAGGCGGTCAGCAGCCGGCTCAGGGTGTTGAGGCTGTCGATATGCGTGCGTTCATAACCGTGAGTCGCGTCGCAGCCGAAGGCCAGCAGCGCCGTGCGGGTGTCGTAACCGGCAGTAATCGCCGAGTGGGCATCGCTGTAGTAGTAGCGGAACAGGTCGCGCCGCACCGACAGCTCTTTTTCCTGACCCAGACGCAGCAAGTGACGGGACAGGTGATAGTCATAAGGCCCGCCAGAATCCTGCATCGCCACACTGACCGCGTGTTCGCTGGAATGTTGGCCTGGGGCCACCGGGGCGATGTCGATGCCGACGAACTCGCTGACGTCCCACGGCAGGCTACCCGCTGCCCCGCTGCCGGTTTCCTCGGTGATGGTAAACAGCGGATGACAGTCGATCATCGGTTCCGCGCCACTGTCGACAATCGCCTTGAGCGCCGCGAGCAGGGCGGCAACGCCTGCTTTGTCGTCCAGATGGCGCGCGCTGATGTGGCCGCTGTCGGTGAATTCCGGCAATGGATCGAATGCCACGAAGTCGCCGATGTTGACGCCCAGCGATTCGCAGTCGGCGCGGGTGGCGCTGTAGGCGTCCAGGCGTAACTCGATGTGATCCCAGCTGATCGGCATGGTATCGACTGCGGTGTTGAACGCATGCCCCGATGCCATCAGCGGCAGCACGCTGCCCCGAATCACGCCGGTGTCGGTGAACACGCTGACGCGGCTGCCTTCAGCGAAGCGGCTCGACCAGCAACCTACCGGTGCCAGGCCCAGCCGGCCGTTGTCTTTGACCTCGCGCACGCTGGCGCCGATGGTGTCCAGATGAGCGGAAACGGCCCGGTCCGGGCTGTTCTGCTTACCTTTGAGGGTGGCGCGGATCGTCCCTCGGCGCGTCAGCTCGAAGGGAATGCCAAGTTCTTCCAGGCGCTCTGCGACGTAGCGCACGATGGTGTCGGTAAAGCCCGTAGGGCTGGGAATTGCGAGCATTTCCAGCAGGACTTTCTGCAGGTAATTCAGATCCGGTTCGAGGATTTTTTTTGCAGTGGTCATGGGAGGCTCCTATCGGAGCAGCTACAAGCTTCAAGCTGTAAGCCGCAAGTGGTCGCGCTGACCTCGCCTGCAGCTTATGGCTTGAAGCTTGCCGCTGCTGTTATTCAGCCGTGCACAGGCAAGCTATGGGGAAACAAAAGATCGACGAAGCGCTCGGCGGTCGGCTGCGGCTCGTGATTGGCGAGGCCGCAGCGTTCGTTGGCTTCGATGAACACGTATTCCGGTTGATCGGCGGCAGGGACCATCAGGTCCAGGCCCACCACCGGGATGTCGAGGGCGCGGGCGGCGCGGACAGCCGCGTCTTTGAGCACTGGATGAAGGATCGCGGTGACGTCCTCCAGGCACCCGCCGGTGTGCAGGTTGGCGGTGCGACGGACCGCCAGACGCTGATCGGCCGGTAGCACGCTGTCGAACGTGAAGCCGGCATCCTCCACGGTCCGGCGGGTTTCGTCGTCCATCGGGATCTTGCTCTCGCCCCCCGTCGCTGCGGCGCGTCGGCGGCTCTGGGCTTCGATCAACTGGCCGATGGTGTGCCGGCCATCGCCCATGATTTCGGCGGGACGGCGAATGGCGGCCGCGACCACTTCAAAGCCGATCACGACGATGCGCAGGTCGAGCCCTTCGTGGAAGCTTTCCAGCAACACACGGCTGTCGAACTGCCGAGCGCGCTCGACCGCTGCCTGCACGTCATCGATGGTGCGCAGATCCACGGCCACGCCCTGGCCCTGCTCACCGTCCACCGGCTTGACCACCACCCGCTCGTGTTCATCGAGGAACGCGAGGTTGTCGTCGCCATTGCCCGCCATCTGCTGGACCGGCACTTCAAGACCGGCGGCTTTGAGGGCTTTCTGCGTCAGTCGCTTGTCCTGACACAGCGTCATGCTGACCGCCGTGGTCAGGTCGCTCAACGACTCGCGGCAACGAATCCGGCGCCCGCCATGAATCAGCGTGAACAGGCCCGCCTCGGCATCGTCCACCTGCACTTCGATGCCTCGACGATGGGCTTCATCGACGATGATCCGCGCGTAAGGGTTGAATTCCGCCTGCGGACCGGGGCCGAGGAAGAGCTTCTCGTTAATGCCGTTCTTGCGCTTGATGGCGAACGTCGGCAGGTTGCGAAAGCCGAGTTTGCCGTACAGGTTTTTCGCCTGTTGATTGTCGTGCAGGACCGACAGGTCCAGATACGCCAGACCGCGGCTCTGAAAATGTTCGATCAGATGACGCACCAGCACTTCGCCGACACCGGGCCGCGTGCATTGCGGGTCGACCGCCAGGCACCAGAGGCTGCTGCCGTTTTCCGGGTCGTTGAACGCTTTCTGATGATTGAGTCCCATCACGCTGCCGATCACCGCATTGGTGCTCTCATCTTCGGCGATCCAGTACACCGGGCCGCCCAGATGGCGGGGCGTCAGCAGGCTCGGGTCGATGGGCAGCATGCCGCGCGCGATGTACAGGTTATTGATGGCAGTCCAGTCGTCCTGATTCTGCGCACGGCGAATGCGAAAGCCGCGAAACACCCGCTGCGCAGGACGGTAGTCGCTGAACCACAGGCGCAATGTGTCGGACGGGTCAAGGAACAGCTGCTGCGGCGACTGTGCCAGCACTTGCTGGGGCGCTGCTACATACAGGGCGATGTCGCGCTCGCCGGATTTTTCGTTGAGCAGGTCGTCAGCCAGCGTCGCAGGATCGGGATAGGTATGCCCGATCAACAGGCGTCCCCAGCCGCAATGCAGGGCCAGAGGCTCGGCGTCCATCGCGCTGCCATCCTCGGCAAGCCGCGCCTGCAGGCGCTCGTAGGACGGCGGCTGACCACGCAAGAGGCGCTGGTTATAGATCGAAGCGTTGGCTTTCATCGGTCAGAGTCCTTGTTCGCTGAGCCACAGATTGAGGGCCGCGAGCTGCCACAGCTTGGAACCGCGCAGCGGAGTCAACTGACCATCGGGATCGGTCAACAGCTTGTCGAGCATGTTCGGGTTGAACAGGCCACGGTCCTGGCTCGGGTCGAGCAACAGGTCGCGTACCCAGTTCAGCGTGTCGCCTTCAAGGTGCTTGAGGCCCGGTACCGGGAAATAGCCTTTCTTGCGATCGATGACTTCGGACGGGATCACCAGGCGCGCCGCTTCCTTGAGCACCTGCTTGCCACCGTCGGGCAGCTTGAAGCGCGCAGGGATGCGGGCCGACAGTTCAACCAGCCGGTAATCCAGGAACGGCGTGCGCGCTTCCAGGCCCCACGCCATGGTCATGTTGTCGACGCGCTTGACCGGGTCGTCCACCAGCATCACGGTGCTGTCCAGACGCAACGCTTTATCGACCGCCGCATCGGCGCCCGGCATCGCAAAATGCTCGCGTACGAAATCACCGGCGGCGTCGTTGGCCGTCAGCCATTGCGGAGCGACCGTCTGCGCGTATTCGCCGTAGCTGCGATCGAAGAAGGCATCGCGGTAAGCGGCATAAGGATCAGCCGCGCCATCGACTTGCGGGTACCAGTGATAACCGGCGAACAGCTCGTCCGCGCCCTGGCCGCTTTGCACCACTTTGCAATGCTTGGCCACTTCGCGGGACAGCAGATAAAACGCGATGCAGTCGTGGCTGACCATCGGCTCGCTCATGGCGCGAAACGCGGCTGGCAGCTGCTCGATGATTTCGCTTTCCTTGATCCGCAGCTGATGGTGGCGGGTGCCGTAGTGCTTCGCGATCAGGTCCGAATACTGAAACTCGTCACCCCGTTCGCCACCGGCGTCCTGAAAACCGATGGAGAAGGTCGACAGGTCTTTCACACCGACTTCGCGCAGTAGGCCGACCAGCATGCTCGAATCCACGCCGCCCGACAGCAGCACGCCGACGTCGACCGCCGCCCGTTGACGAATCGCGACCGCTTCGCGGGTGCTGTCCAGAACGCGGTCGCGCCAGTCTTCGAGAGTCAGATTGGCTTCGTCGGCGCGCGGGCCGTACGGCAACGTCCACCAGACTTTCTGCTCGACTTTGCCGTCGGCGCTGAAGCGCATCCAGCTTGCAGGCGGTACCTTTTCGACGCCCGCCAGCAAGGTGCGCGGGGCCGGCACGACCGCGTGGAAGTTCAGGTAGTGATTGAGCGCCACCGGATCGAGCATCGGGTTGATGTCGCCGCCTTTGAGCAGGGCGGGCAACGCCGATGCGAAGCGCAGGCGCTTGTCGGTGCGCGACAGGTACAGCGGCTTGACGCCCAGACGGTCGCGGGCGATGAACAGGCTGCTGTTGTCGCGCTCCCAGATGGCGAAGGCAAACATGCCGTTGAGCTTGGGCAGCATGTCTGCGCCCCAGGCGTGATAGCCCTTGAGCAGCACTTCGGTGTCGCCACCGGAATGGAATTGATAGCCCAGGCTTTCAAGCTCGGCACGCAGTTCCGGGAAGTTGTAGATCGCACCGTTGAAGGCCAGTGACAGGCCCAGATGGCTGTCGATCATCGGCTGCGCAGAGCCGTCAGACAGGTCCATGATTTTCAATCGGCGATGGCCCAAGGCAATCGGCCCCTGGCTATGAAAGCCCCACGCATCCGGGCCACGAGGCGCCAGATGATGGGTGATGCGTTCTACTGCGGCGAGGTCCGCAGGTTGGTTGTCGAAACGTAACTCTCCAGCTAATCCGCACATATAATCCTTACCGGTTTTCCGTTGGGGAACGTAGACGGGAAGTCCGGCTACCCAAAGACTGACCGGCAGGATTTGCCAGAGTTTTAGAACGATCAGTTATAAGTGGTGTGGGGGGACTGTGTCATAGGCCACATCCGGCAAGGCGTGCGGCTTGTTGTGGGAGTGAGCCAGCGGCCTTTAACTCGGCCTTCGATCAACGGCGTAACACACGTCGCCTTCCCGGCTAAAGCCGGTCCTACGAACAGCTTTCAATATCTGCCGGACGTCCGTAGGACCGGCTTCAGCCGGGAAAAGGCCGGCGCAGCCTATGGAGATGCAGTAGTTGGAAATCAATTTTCGTCCGATGTCGGCCCCGAGCAAGCCCACTTGCGCAGGGCATGTGTGCACCCCTGAACCTCAATAGCCCGTCATCTCCAGATACCCGACGCCTTCGTGGCTTCCGCTCACTTGCACCGGGCCTTCCCAGTAGGGGATCTGCAGGTTCATCCAGGCCTTCGGGTTGAGCGCCTCGACCGAGAGATCGATGCCCTTGCCGGGGATTTTTACCGACCAGCGGGTGGGCATGTCGCGGCCTTCCACCTCAGTGGTGTCTTCGGGCTCGAGGCCGATGTCGCTGGGCGCAAGCATTTCGGTGCTGCCGTCGCTGTTGATCCAGGTCCCGGTGAGGTACGGCTCGCCGTTTTTATTGCGCATTCGGTAGAGCATCACTTCGGCGCCATTGTTCAGGTGCAGGGAAAACCAGTCCCAGCCCGTCTGATCGGCGGTCAGCGGCTGGCTGCTCCATTCGCGGTCCAGCCAAGCTGGCCCGCTGAGCTGATACGTTGTGCCGTCGATCTCGACGCTGCCGTCAGCTTGAAAGAACGGCTGGCTGTAGTAGTACGAGGCCTGACCTTCCTCGGATTTCTGACTGAAACCCTGCTTGCCCTGCAGCACCAGCGGCTTGTCGGCCTTCAGGTGCAAGCGATAGCTGAACTGCGGCCCTGCGGCCTGCAGGTGCATGTCCGCCAGTGGATCGGCGTGCGCGGCATCGCTGGTCAGCGACCAGTCGTCGATCCAGGCACTGAACGGCGTCAGCTTCACCCCGGCCTGTTCTACACCGCCGCGTGCGTAGCGTTCGGCGGCGTAATGCTCATCCTCCGACGTCACCGCTGCATGCCCCATCCACAGGTTGCGATTGCTCCAGCCGGCGGTCGCGCCCGCTGCGTCTCGGGCGCGCGGCAGGGCATTGCGAAACAGTGTCCACTGCACGCCGAACGCTTGCCCGTCGGCATCGGTCAGGTTGGCGGTGATGTACCACCACTCGATGCGGAAATCATCGTGGGCGCCGTGATCGTCGGGAAACGCGAAACGCTTGCCTGGCGTTACCTGGGCGTAACTTGCGGCATCGTCGGCCAGCCCGGCGAAGCCTTTTTCTTCAGCCGGTTTGTCGTCGCACGCGCTCAGCAAGAGGCAGGCGAGGAGCACGGCCAGCGCCTTAACCTTCATTGGCGAACGTCCTCAGCAGGTCGGCAGGGCGGGTGCGATACAGGCGATACAACGGCCACGCCGAGGCCAGAAGGGTGGCGAGCATCGCCAGCAGCATCAGGCGCAACAGCTGCATCGGGAACACTTGCAAGGGCAGCCGCCAGCCGAATGCCTGCACGTTGATCACGGCATCCAGGCACCAGGCCAGCAACAATCCCAACGGAATCGCCAGCACCAGCGTCAGCACCGCCAGCAGCCAGGTCTGCGCAAGATTGAGCAACATCAGTTGCCGCCGCGTGACGCCCAGCGCCCACAGCGGTGCCAACTGACCGAGCCGGCTCTGGCTCTGGGTCAGCAGACTGATGAACAGTGCCACGCCCGCCACGCCCAGGGTCAGGCTGTTGAGGGCGGCGGTGGCGGCGAAGGTGCGCTCGAAGACCTGGCGCGACCAGGCTTTGAGCTGGATCTGATCGACGATGCGGCTGTCGTCGATGGTGAATTTGTTGTGCAGGACGCGTAGCAGTTGCGGGATCGCCCGTGGATCGATACGCAGATTGAAACGGTTAGGCGTCAGTTGTGGCCAGTGCTTGAGCAAATGCTCGGCGTTCACCAGCATGTGCCCCTTGGGGTTGCCATAGTCCGCGTAAATGCCCACCACGCGCAGCGGCCAGTCGCCGTCCGGCGCAGGCACCTTGAGCTCGTCGCCAACACTGACCTTCAACCGTCGGGCCAACTGTTCGCTGAGCATCAATGCGTCCTCGCTGGCCAGTCGAGCCCAGGGATCGCCTTCGGCTGACTCCAGCAACGGCCAGTGCTGTCGGTAGTGCGGGTGATCGATCACGCCATACAGCTCGGCCGGCCAGCCGTGCAGTTGCAGCGAAACCTGCCAGTTGGGCAGCACCGCGGACGTCAGCGGTTGTTCGCTCAGCCATTTTTGCAGCGGCGCGGCCTGAGCCGGGTTTTGCGGATTGATGTACAGCTCGGCGCTCAGGCGTTGCTCCAGCCAGTGCGTGAAGGTCTGTCGAAAACCCGAGGTCATGCTGCCGGCGCCGATGTTCGCGGCCATTGCGAGCAACAGTGCCATCAACGCCAGACTCAACGCCGGCAGTTGCTGGCGGCAGTCAGCGAGAAACCACTGGCCCAGCACGGAACGGCTTTTACCGAGCAGACCATTGAGCAAGCCGTTGAGCAGCACAGGCAGCCCCAATGCCGCACTGAGCAGCAGGCTGGCCATCAGCACGAAGCCCGCCGCCAGGCTGTTGCCAAACAGTGCGGCGAGTACTGCAATCAGCGCGGAAACTCCGGCGATCCAGCCCTGCCGCTTGAGCCAGGTGGCATGGGTTTCGTGCCAGGCCTGCGCGTTCGCCAGTGCCAGCAACGGCAACCGCGCGGCGCGCAGCAGGCTGCTGGCGCCAGCCAGGAAGGCGCCCAGCAGACTCACGCCCAGCCCGCTCAGCCACCACCAGAGGCTCAGGTTCAAATGCCCGGCCACTTCGGCGCCGTACAGACCGCGCAGGCTGGCGGCGACATCGGGCAGCAGCACACTGGCCAGCCAATAGCCGCTGATCACCCCGGCAATGCCGCCGAGCAGGGCCAGCACGCCAAGTTCGACGATCAGACTGACGATCAGGCTTCGGGCACTGACGCCACAGGCACGCAAATTCCTCAGCAGTCCGCGACGCTGCTCCAGCGCAAGGCCAATGGCGGCGTGGACGATGAACAGCCCGACCACGAATGACAGAAAACCGAGCGCATCCAGGTTCAGGTGGAAGCTTTCGGTCAGGCGGCCCAGGTCGTTGTCTTCGCCACTTTTGCGAATGACCAGCTCGCCGTTCAACGCGGCCGGCAGAGCGGGGGCGTTGTCGGCGAAGTCCTTGGGCAGCACGAGTCGCGAAATCTGATCGGGCTGGTTCAGCAGTTGCTGGGCGAAGCCAATGTCCATCAGCAACAGCCCTGGCGCCATGTCCACCTGTGCGTGCAATGGCGGTAACGCGCGGCCCGATTCGGTCAACGGCCTTTGCCCCTCATGCAGGCCAAGCGCGGACAGGGTCTGTGGGGAAATCCAGGTGACGCCGGGGGGCGTGAAGAAGTCGACGATCTGCGCGGTGCTCAGCGACTGCCCGGCCAGTGCGGTGTCGACGGGCAACGACACGGGTTCGATGCCCAACAGCGTCAGGCGCAGGTCCGGCGCTTCCTTGAGTGTCACGCGCCCTCTGAGCGCGGGGGAGACCGGCCAGCCCGCGCGGCGCAGCGTGACGAACAGTTCTTGTGAAAAATTCGCGCCGTTGGGTGACACCAGAATTTTCTGCGGCTCACCGCCGATCAGTTGGCTGGCCTTGGCGTAGCTGTCTCGAGCCTGGCTATTGAGCGCCTGCACGCCGGTCAACAGACTGGTGGCCAGCCACAGACCGGTCAACACGCTGAAAAACTGCACGGGATGGCGGCGCCAATGGCTGAGCAGCGCCTTCAGCGTCCAGTAGAAAACGGGCATCTCAGCGTTCGCCTTCCGGGAGCAGGCGTCCCAGATGCAGAACCGCCTGACGCTGCAGGCGCGCGGCGACCCTGGGGCTGTGCGTCACCATCAACAGGCTGGTCGGGCTGTCCGCGAGGATGTCGAGCAGCAATTGCAGGACTTCATCGCTGGTGGCTTCATCGAGATTGCCGGTGGGCTCGTCGGCCAGCAGCAGGCTGGGTCGCGACGCCAGCGCCCGACCGATGGCGACACGTTGTTGCTGCCCGCCGGACAGTTGTTCGGGATAGCGCTTGAGCAAGGCGCCCAGACCGAGCCGTTCGACAAGCTCTGCTTGCCAGTGCGGCTGATAGCGTCCGGCCAGACGCGCCTGGAACGCCAGATTGTCCTCGACCCTGAGGCTGCCGATGAGGTTGAACTGCTGAAACACCAGGCCGATCTGCGTGCGCCTCCAGTTCGCCAGTTGCGCCTCGTTCATCTGATCCAGACGCTCGCCAGCGATCTCGATACTGCCCTTGTCCACCTGATCCAGCCCGGCGACCAGGTGCAGCAGCGTGCTTTTGCCGCTGCCCGATTCACCCATCAGCGCCAGGCTGCCACCCTGTTCCAGCTGCAGATCCGCGCCCCGCAATACCGCCAACGGACCCTGCGCCGTGGCATAGCTTTTGAACACGCCTTGGACTTGCAGCATCGACATGCACCTGACAGGGGAATGAGAGGGAGGATACCGGGTTGTCCGGGGGAGGTGTAAACAGCGAAAGGGTACCCACGTGTACCGCTGCCGATGCACACCGCCCGGGGTGCTCACGCTGGCCTCTTCCCGGCTGAACCCGGTCCTACTGAGGCAACGCTTTGCCAGCCGCTGCATCTGTGTTGGATGTGCCGGCCTCTTCGCGAGCAAGCTCACTGCTACAGATATGTTGCGGGATTCCCGAATTCTTCGGCCAGACACAAATCCCGTAGGAGCGCGCTTGCTCGCGAAGACTGACGGCCAGCCGCTGCATCTCCACCAGCCAAACCAAACAAACCAGTCACACCGGCCTGTTCGCGAGCAAACTCCTTCCCACATCGGTATCGCGGAGGTGATTACTTTCCGCGAATCAGACTGCGCAGTGCGAATCGGTTGGGGTGGCATGCTTCGGCCACGCTGCGGGGCAGGGGCAAGGGCTCGTTGTCGAGCCACGCGGCGATCAGCTCGCCGGACAGCGGGGCGGTGATCAGGCCGCGCGAGCCGTGGCCGCTGTTGATGTAAAGCCCGTCCAGCCACGGGCACTCGATGGACGGCGCTTGGCGGGCGTCTTTGCGCAGCACGGCATAGGCCTGGAAAAACGCTTCCCGGTCAGCCAGAGGCCCGACGATCGGCAGGTAATCCGGGCTGGTGCAGCGAAAAGCGGCGCGGCCTTGCAGGTCCTCCACCGGGATTTCGCTGGCCTGCAGCCGGTCCGTCAGGTCCTCGGAAATTTCCCGCAGCAGATCGAGGTTGCCCAGATGCTCCGCACGGCTGGGCGTCAGGTCATCGCTGTTGAACGCGAAGCTTGCCCCCAATGTGTGTTCGCCCAGCCGCGCGGGCGCGACGTAGCCCTCGGCGCAGACCACCGTGCGCAGCGAGGCGCTGGCCGGCGTTTCCGGCAGCCGGGTGATCTGCCCGCGAATGCGCTTGAGCGGCAGGTCGGCGCTGGCGGGGAATCGTTTGACCTCGGCTGCACCCGCCAGCACCACCACCTTCGCCTGGGCGAGTAACCGGTCGCCATTCCAGGCCTGCCAGACCTCGCCTTCGCGGCGCAGCTCAAGCGCCTCGCCATGGGTGATCAATTCAACCCCCGGCTGTCGCGCCTGATGGCGGCATAACGCAGGCGGATGCACCCAGCCTCCTTGCGGATAGAACAGGCCGCCGCTTTTCAGGGCGATACCGGCTTTCGCTTCAGCGTGCGACTGCTCGAGCACCTGCAGCAAGTCAGGGGTAAATGCCTGGGCCAGTTGTGCCTGACGTTCGTGTTCCTTTTCATCGAATGCCAGTTGCAGCACGCCGCAGTCATCCCAGTCGACGCCCCGCGGCAACCGTTCCAGCAGGCGCCGCGTATGGCCGAAGCCGCTGAGAATCAACTGCGAGAGCGCGGTGCCATGGGCCGACAATTTCAGATACAGCACGCCTTGCGGGTTGCCCGAAGCTTCGGCAGCAACGCTCTGATGACGCTCCAGCAATTGGACCTGCCAGCCACGCGCGGCCAGGCTTGCGGCGGTCGCGCAACCGGCCAGCCCGGCACCGATCACCAGCGCCTTGCGTTCATCGCCATGCCGGACCGGCCGCGCGAACCAGGGTTTGGCGCGAGGCGGGGCGGGCGTGTCGTCGGGCCAGCCTATGAAGCTGCCCTTGAGCACTTCCCATTTGTGGCCGATACCGGGCACGCGTTTCATCTTGAAGCCGGCAGCGTTCAACGCGCGGCGCACCCAGCCGGTACTGGTAAACGTCCCGATGGTCGCGCCGGGAGCGGCCAGACGCGCCAGTTCGGCAAACAGCTCCGGGGTCCACATTTCCGGATTTTTCGAAGGCGCGAAGCCGTCCAGAAACCATGCGTCGATCTCGCCGTCCAGCTGCGGCAGCATGTCCAGCGCGTCGCCGATCAACAGCGTCAGCGTCACCCGGCCACCTTCGAACACCAGACGCTGGAAGCCCTCGTGAATCGCCACGTACTGCGTCAGCAGTTGATCGGCGAAGGGCTTGAGTTCAGGCCACAGCGCCAGGGCTCTTTGCAGATCGTCACGGCTGAGCGGGAATTTCTCGACGCTGACAAAGTGCAGACGCGCCCCCGCGTGAGCCTGCGCCGCAAACAGCTGCCAGGCGCAGAGGAAGTTCAGGCCGGTGCCGAAGCCGGTCTCACCGATCACCAGACGACCGCCGTCAGGCAGCCCTGCGAAGCGCTCTTGCAGCGCGTTCTGCGTCAGAAACACATGGCGGGTTTCGTCCAGGCCTGACTCGGTGGAGAAGTACACGTCGCAAAACACCCTGGAATGGGGATTGCCGTTCTCGTCCCAGTCAATCTGGGCGTGGTCAATGGTGGTCATGGTCGGCTCGGGGTAGGCAAGGCGGCGATTTTACCCCAGCGCCCGGTGAATGCAGACAGCGCGACGAAATGAATAACTATGTATGCCAGCGCCCGCGTGAATCCTGATTACGTTCAACGCTCAGTCATTCACAAGGACGTCACCATGAGCAGCACCGCGTTACCTCAAGTCTCGACCATCATCAACAACACCTTGCCCGCCTGGTTCATCAACGCATCGCCGCAGATGCGCAACGCCCTGGCGTCAGACATGGGCCGCAGCCGTCGCGCCACGCTGGCGGCAGGGCAAGTGCTCGATTGCATCGTCGACCTGCCCGCATTCGCCCGTCCGTTACTGGCCAAGTCGCTGCAAGACGCGTTCGGGCCGGGCCTGGATGTCGACGCCGATCATTTCTACCACGTCAGTTTCGAGCGCGACTGGCTGACCGGGCGCGCAGCACCGAAAAGCTCGACCACCCAGTCGCTGTTGCAGGCCGCGTTGCAGAACTTCGAGGTCAGCGAACAGGCGCAGGTGGCGCAGGAAAATACCTCGCTGATTTACCGCAACCTGTCGGACAGGGATCATTTGCAGGCACGAAGCGATCCCCTTAACAGGCAGAACGTCAGCCCCGAGCGTTTCATCGAGCTCTGTCGAAAGGTGGATGTGGGCGGCCAGTATCAGCGCCACCTGCGCCACGTGCTGCATCCGGTGGCGCGCGTGGATGTGCCTGGCAGTGTCGGCAGCGAAGAAATCAAGCAACTGCTGATCGAGAAGGATCGCCTGGCATTGAGGGTTGAATCCCACATCGCACGCATGAAAGGCCTGATCGACGAGGCGGCGTATCAGGCACTGCTTGCGTTGGAGAGTGAGACATCTTCCGGGCAATTGTTCACCTTGCAGATGCTCGGCTTCACGTTACGCGATGTGCTGGTGATGCAGGCGCCCGGCGCGACTGGCTGCGTAGTCTATCTGCCGGGCGAGCCCGAAGCGCCCCTTCGGTCCTACGCCTCGTTGGACGCCTTCATGCAGACATTGAGGACAAAGCTGCGCAACGAAGACTATCAACGCTACTTTGATCGCTTTCTCGCCCAGCGCAGCAAAGGCGCGTTTTTCCCTTCCCTGCATGATCGTCTCGCCCCGCAAAGCGTGCACAGCGTAGCGCGTGGCAAGGGATTTCATCGTCAGCTGTTGGCCACGACCCAGGACGACCCCAACGCCAATCTCGACCTGCAGACCGTGCCGCTGGGCATCACGCTCGGCGAATTTCTTTACCTGCAAAGCATGTTGCACATCAAGGACGACGCGCGGGTCCTGGCCGTTCCAACCGAAGACGAGGACGCCAGGACTCGTCTGAAACGTCTGGCCCAATGGCGCGAATATGGCCTGGATGCGCTGAATCTGGCCGCGTTCTTCGTGCCCGGGCTGGGTGAAGCCATGTTGCTGGTATCTGGCGCACAGCTGCTGGTCGACACCTTCGAGGGCGTCGATGCGTGGCGGCACGGCGACATGAGCGAAGCGCTGGATCACTTGAGCCAGGTCGCGGAAAACATCGCATTCCTGGCGGCCATGGGCGCGGCAGGCAAGTGGGCCAGCGGCTCGAAACCCGCGACCGTCGAACCGCCTTCATTCATTGCGCGCATGCAGCCGGTCACTGATTCGACCGGTCAGTTGCGCTTGTGGGACAGCATCAGTGATCTTCGCCGTCTGCACCCATCGTTGGCCGATTTCGATGACAAGACCCTGACGCGCATCATGGCGGTGGCCGATGTCGATGCCGCCACGGTCCGACACGCGCTCACCAACGATCAGACGCCACCGGCGGCCTTGATCGACAGCGCCAAGCGCTTTCGTCTGAGCGAAAACGCGGCCCGATCCGTCGAAGCCTTCGAAGCGGCCTATCGCGAAAGCGAGCAGTCCAGCGACCCACTGGTGACGCTGCTGAGGCGCGATTTTCCTTCGCTGACCCTGGCGTCGGCTCGCGAGTTGCTCGTCAGCGTCACCGCCGAGCAGCGTCTGGCAATGCAAACGAGCGGGCGCATTGCGCTGGAGGTCGCGGGCAAGGTGCGTGGTCATCTGCGTCAGACCCGCATGAGTCGCGTGCTGGAAGGTTTTTTTCTGGCGCCGAGCCATGCCAGTCCTGACCTTCAACGCCTGACGCTGCGCAGCGTCGAACTGTTTGCCGGATGGCCCGATGACCTGCGACTGGAGATTCGCGAGGGCACGGCGCACGGTGCGCTGCTCGACAGCATTGGCCCAGAGCAGTCGACTGAACGTCGCCTCCTCGTGCGCGGCAAGAATGCATTTCAGCCGTGTGATGGCCAGGGCAAATCCATCGGACGTGAGGGCAGTCTGTTCTCGGCGATCCTGCGTGCGTTGCCCCAGGAAGCACGACAGGCAATCGGCCTTGCCGATGCCGACATCGATGCCCGCGTGCTCAAAGGCCGCGTGTTCAAATGGCTGAAACAGCAGCCGGCCTGGGCAGCCCGGACGCTGGGGCAATGGACGCCGGACGGTGCGTTGCGCATGCCCATGCGTCTGGCGGACGGCCGCATCGGCTATCCGCTCAGCGGCCGTGGCGCTGGCTTCGGCGAGGCGCCGAGCGAAATCCCGGACGAGGCGCCGAGCGAGTTGGAACAGCAACTGGTGCAGGCAATGACGCAGCTGTATCCGGAGAGCCCCGACCTGCCGGCGCAAGTGCGTGACATGGCCCGACGACAGCGTCCGCTGGCTGACTTGCTGGCGACCACCCGGCAGCGAATCGAGGCCTGGCAGCCGCTGTACTGGAACCTTCTGGCGTGGGTCGAAGCCGATGACACGGGCCTGCTGATCAATGAAGACCTGCGCCCGGCCCGACGCACCGTGGCGACAGCCATCGAACGCGCCTGGCGCTACAGTCACAGCGCGGCACCGCGTGGTCCGCGCTCGCTGACGCTGGAGCACATCACCCTGCCGCAACTGCCGGCGCTTCCCGATTTTTACGCCGACATCAGGCGCATGGATCTCAACCACGTCAGCGCCGACCTGCCAGCCGCCAATGCCTTTCTGGAACACTTCCCGGCCCTGACGCACCTGAATCTGCGCGCCAGCTTCCTTGCCATCCCGGACGTGCTGCCTCGCCTGGAACGGCTGGAGCACCTGTCGCTGGAGCGCATGCCATGGACCATCGATCAGGCGGTGATGGATGTGCTGATGGACATCCCTGAGCTCGACTCGCTGAGCCTGGCCAGCAGTCCGCTGGCTCAGTTCACCGACATCGGTCGCCTGCGCCTGTCGACGCTGTGGATCAACAATACGGGCTTGACTGAGTGGCCGCAGTGGGCTCATTCGCTGGGGCTCAACGAGCTCGACATCAGCGACAACCATATCGTTGAGATCCCCGACGAAGTCATCGAGAACCCTCACGATCCGGACCGCCACCTGGTGATCTACGCGTACAACAATCCGCTGGAGCATCAGTCGCTGGAAAATTACTGGCGCAACGACACCGGCTTCGGCCATCGCTATCGTCTGGATTACGACTTTCCCGAGGACATCCGCGAGCTTCCGGTGGAGGGCATGGCCGAGGGCAGCGACAGCGAGAGTTCCGATGAGGACAATTCCGACCATGCGCATCCTTCCACTTCAGATGCCCGTGCGCCGGTGGCGTCAGTCGAGTTATGGATCAGGCCGGATGAGCCGGCCCTGAACGATCGACTGCGCGCCGCCTGGGCGCAGGTGGTACAAGCGGGCGATGCGCCGCATCTGCTGGTGCTGCTGCAGCGTCTTCGTCAGGCAGCGGATTTTCGCCTGTTCCACGCCGAGCTTGCCTGGGATGTGCTCACGGTGCTGGAGTCGGTTGCAACGGATGCGGCCTTGCGCGCGCAGGTCGAGGTTATCGCCAACGATCGCCTGTTCGGCGCCGACCAGACCTGTCAGGACGGCGCGCGTCTGATCTTCAGCGACATTCAAGTGGTCGTTTACAGCGAGCAGGCGCTGCGCGGCGTGGCGCCTGCTCAGCGCACACAGGTCATGCTCGGGGTGATTCGCCGGCTGTTCCGGCTCAATGAGGTTCAGGCCATCGCCGATGCCGAAATCCTTCGCCGCGAAGGGCTGGGCATGAACGTCGACGCCGCCGAGGTGCGCATGGCGTACCGCATCGGTCTGGCCGACGAGCTGGCGCTGCCCGGCCAGCCTCATCGCATGGTCTGGGAGCGCCTGGCTGCTGTCGATCACGGCGCGCTGCTGGACGCTCGACGCCGGGTGCTCGAGGCAGAGCAGGGCCCTGCGTTTCTTGAGTTCGCAGTGGCTGACCGTCAATGGAATGCCCGCTTGCGTGCCGAGCATGGGCCGGGCATGGAGCTGGCGACGGCGGTGGTCCGGGCCCGAATGGCCACGCTCGAGGACCATCCTCCTGAAGATCCTGACGAATACCATCGCCAGGGGCAGGCGTTGATCGCCCAGCGTGAGGCGGATGAACACACCATGCTCATCCAGCTGACCGACCTGTACCGCGCCGGCTGGTAAGGCGCATCGCGGCGTGTCGGATGACCGAGTACACGGTCGCCCGGCGCGCTGGCGGGCCGGTTTTCGTTGCGATTGACCCCTGAACGCGATTGGCGGTCATACCTTCACTGATACCAGACGCCTGCTAGTCTTGGGCGATCATGAAGGGAGCCATGCATGTTCGAATCCGCTGAAATCGGCCACACCATCGATGACGAGACCTACGACGCTGAAGTTCCGGCACTGCGCGAGGCGCTGCTGGAGGCGCAATACGAACTTCACGAACAAGCCAAGCGCCAGATCATTGTGCTGATCAACGGCATTGAAGGCGCTGGCAAGGGCGAAACCGTCAAACTGCTCAACGACTGGATGGACCCGCGCTACATCGAGGTGCGCACGTTCGACCAGCAGACCGATGAGGAGCTCGCTCATCCTCCGGTCTGGCGCTATTGGCGACAGCTTCCGCCCAAGGGCCGCATCGGCGTGTTCTTCGGCAACTGGTATAGCCAGATGATTCAGGGACGGGTGCACAAGCAATTCCCTGACCCGGTACTGGATCAGGCCATCAACGGCGCGGAGCGTCTGGAGAAAATGCTCGTCGATGAAGGCGCCGTGATCTTCAAGTTCTGGTTTCACCTGTCCAAACAGCAAATGAAGCAGCGCCTCAAGACCCTCAAGGACGATCCGCTGCACAGTTGGCGGATCAGCCCGCTGGACTGGCAGCAATCGAAAACCTACGACAAGTTCGTGCGATTCGGCGAGCGCGTCCTGCGCCGCACCAGTCGCGATTATGCGCCGTGGCACGTGATCGAAGGCGCAGACCCGAACTACCGCAGCCTGACGGTCGGCCGGCTGTTGCTGGAAGGCCTGCAAAGCGCGTTGAAAACCCCTGAAGGCCAGAGCAATTTCGTCAACCTCGGCCCGCTGCCGAGCAACACCGACGAGCGCAGTCTGCTGGACAATCTGGACATGTCGCTGGCGCTGGAAAAGGACGACTACGAAGAGCAGTTGATCACTGAACAGGCGCGTCTTTCCGGCCTGATGCGTGACAAACGCATGCGTCGTCATGCACTGGTGGCGGTGTTCGAAGGCAATGATGCGGCCGGCAAGGGCGGGGCGATCAAGCGGGTTGCCGGCGCGCTCGATCCTCGCCAGTACCACATCGTGCCCATTGCCGCGCCCAGCCAGGACGAGCTGGCACAACCTTATCTGTGGCGGTTCTGGCGACAGATCCCGGCGCGCGGCAAGTTCACCGTATTCGACCGTTCCTGGTATGGCCGGGTGTTGGTGGAGCGGGTCGAGGGTTTCTGCTCTGAAGCGGACTGGCTGAGGGCGTACAGCGAGATCAATGATTTCGAAGAGCAGCTCACCGATGCGGGCATCGTGGTCGTGAAGTTCTGGCTTGCGATCGACGACAAGACCCAGCTTGAGCGTTTTCAGGCTCGGGAGAAGATTCCTTTCAAACGGCACAAGATTACCGAAGACGACTGGCGCAACCGCAAGAAGTGGCCGCAATACCGAGAGGCCGTTGGCGACATGGTCGACCGCACCAGCACCGAAATCGCGCCGTGGACGCTGGTCGAAGCCAATGACAAACGCTGGGCCCGGGTAAAAGTCCTGCGCACGATCAACGAGGCGCTGGAGGCAGCGTTCGCCAAGGGCGACAAGAAGAAAAAGTGACTGACGGAACACCATTTCTGCAGGGGCAATCGGAGGTGACGACGCTCGTGAATGCGGTCTGGCGCACCCAGCGCATTCGCGACCCTCATCACCTCGGATTGCGCCTACATAGGGTTGTGGCGTAAATGAGTCTGCAGGATCACCGCTCCCGCAATGCTTCGGTGCGGGCTTTCAGGACAGGTTTGAGAAGGTAGTCCATTACACTTTTCTCGCCGGTGATGATGTCCACCGTCGCGACCATGCCGGGGATGATCAGCAACGGTTTTGCATCGCTGCCCAAGTGGTTTTTGTCGGTGCGTACCTGGATCAGGTAGAACGTGTTGCCCTTGTCGTCTGTGGTCGTGTCGGCGCCGATCAGCTCCAGCCTGGCCGGCAGTCCGCCGTAGATGGTGTAGTCGTAGGCGCTGAACTTGACCATGGCTTTCTGGCCCGGATGCAGAAAGGCAACGTCCTGCGGCCTGACTTTGGCTTCGATCAGCAGGTTGTCCTCAAGCGGCACGATTTCCACCATGTCGCTGCCGGGTTGAACCACGCCGCCGATGGTGTTGACTTTCAAGGTCTTGACGATGCCCTTGACCGGCGAGGTCACGGTGGTGCGCGTGACGCGGTCGTCGATGGCGATGCTGGTGGCGCTGGCTTTGGCCAGGTCCGAACGCTTTTCGTTGAGGTCCTTGGTGGCGTCGGATCGGAAGGTATCGGTGGATTCCTGGATCTTGCTTTTGATCTCGTTGATCGCCGCTTCGGCGCGTGGAATCGCCAGTGAAGTGGCATCCATTTGCCCGCGAGCCTCGGACGCCTTGCCCTTGAGGCGAATGATCTCCACTGGCGACACGGCGCCGCTGTTCACCAGTGGCGCCGACATGCTCAGCTCTTGCTGAATGAAGCCCAGCTGATTGCGATACTGATCCTGCTTGGAGCGAAATTCGGCGACTTCCTGCATCTTCTGGCGCAATTGCTCCTGCAACGTGCGCTGCTCGCTGGCCAGGCGGCGCTGGCGAGAGTCATACAGTGCCTGTTCATCGGCCGTCACCTGCGGCGCTTTGCCGAGCACCTCGGCAGAGGGTTTGAACGGCCTGCCTTCGGCCTCCGCCGACAGCCGATCGACCTGCGCCATCAGCGTGTATTTGTCCACTTCGCTTTCGCCCTTGTTCGAGAGAAAACGCGTGTCGTCCAGGCGCAGCAAGGTGTCGCCCTTGTTCACGATCTGCCCTTCGCGCACGAAGATTTCCGTGACGATGCCGCCTTCCAGGTTCTGAATCACCTGCACCTTGCTCGACGGAATGGCCTTGCCTTCACCCATCGTGACCTCTTGCAGCACCGCGAACCTGGCCCACACCAGCGCAGTGATGATCAGCGCGGCGGCGATCCACACGGTGACGCGCGCGCCACGGGGTGAGTCCTGCGCCGCGACGCCTGCGACCTCAGGCATGAACTCGTTATCGACCTGGCGATCAGGGTGAAAATAGCTGTGAGCGGATGACATGGGCGACGCTCCTTAAACCATGGCCGGGCCGGTACGGCCCTTGCGCAACGCTTCGACGACGAGTTCTTTGGGACCGTCGGCGACCACTTTGCCGTTGTCCATCACGATCAGCCGGTCCACCAGACTGAGCATCGACATGCGATGGGTGACCAGCAGCAGGGTTTTACCTTGCATCAGCGTGAACAGCTTCTGGCGCAAGACGTCTTCGCTGCCGTTGTCCATGTGGCTGGTGGGTTCGTCGAGCAGCATGATGGGTGGGTCGAGCAGCAGCGCGCGCGCCAGTAAGACCGCTTGACGCTGCCCGCCGGAAAGCAGCTGGCCGCGCTCGCCTACCGGGCGGTCGAAGCCCTGCGGATGGTTACGCGCAAGCTCGGTCACGCCTGTCAGTTCAGCCACCTCCAGCATTCTGGCGTCGCTGACATAACGCGCGCCGAGTGTCAGGTTGTCCCGCAGACTGCCCGCCAGCAGCGGCAGATCATGGGCCACGTAGCCCACTTGCTGGCGCAGGTCCGCGACGTCGGCCTGACGCAGATCCAGGCCATCGAGCAACAGCTGGCCGGAATCAGGGGTGTAGAAACCCATCATCAATCGGGCAAGGGTGCTCTTGCCCGAACCGCTGCGACCGATGATGCCGATCCGCTCACCGGGTCTGACGCTGATAGTGACCTCGCTCAGGGCAGCGGGCGTACCGGGGCCGCCATAGGCGAAACTGGCGTTGACCACCTGCAGCGCGCCTTCCAGCCGGGTGTGTTGAAGCGTCGTTCGGCCAGGCTCGCGCTCTTGCGGCAGGGCCATCAGCGCATCGGTGCTCTTCATGGTGATCTGCGCCTGCTGATAGCGCGTGATCAGCCCGGCGATCTGGCCCAGCGGTGCCAGCACGCGACTGCCGAGCATATAGCTGGCCACCAGCGCACCGACGCTGAGGTTGCCGGCAATGATAATGTAGACCCCGGCGACGATGGTCGCCATGCCCGAGAACTGCTGGATGAACAAGGTGCCGTTGCTGGCCAGCGCCGAGAGGTCCCGGGCGTGGCTGTCGAGGCGGGTGAGGGCGCCGTGGGTCGACTCCCATTTATGCTGGCGTTCGCTTTCGGCGCCGCAGGCTTTGAGGGTTTCCAGTCCGCCGAGTGTTTCCACCAAAAGGGCCTGACGTTCGGCGCCCAGCGCAAGGCTGCGTTCGACGGTGTCGCGCAGGCGCATCTGGATGATCCAGGCGAACAGGATGGTGATCGGAAAAGCCACCACCGGAATCACCACCAGCCAGCCGCCCAACAACCCGATCACCGCCAGCATCAGCACGGCGAACGGCAGGTCGATGATGCTAGTGAGCGTGACGGCGGTCAGAAATTCTCGCAGGCCCTGGAAATCATGAATGCTCTGGGCGAAGCCGCCGACGGTGGCAGGGCGCGCTTTCATCGCCATTCCGGTAATGCGCTCGAATAACGTGGCGGACAGAATCACGTCGGTTTTCTTCCCGGCCTGATCCAGCAGACGCGCGCGCACCAGACGCAACGTCAGTTCGAATGCCGTGCCGATCAGCAGTCCGACGGCGAGCACCCAGAGGGTCGACGTCGCCTGATTGGGTACGACGCGGTCGTAGGTCTGCATGACGAACAGCGGCACCATCAACCCCAGCAGGTTGATCAGCAGGCTGGCGAGAATCGCGTCGCTGTAGAGCCAGCGCGACAGTCTGAGGGTGTCGCGAAACCAGGCGTTGACCCTGGGCACCAGCGGCGCGCGCAGGTTTTCCAGTTCATGACGCGGGCGGGCGAACAATGCCTGCCCTGTGTAGAGCGCTTGCAGTTCTTCGCGGGTGACCCGCTGCTCGCCACCTTCGGCTTCGCTGGGCAGGATCAGCGCACGCCCGTCCTCTTCCCAGCGCCGCAGCACGGCGCATCGGTTGCCCTTGAGCAGCAATAAAACGGGCAGGTTCAGCCCGTCGATGGCGTCCAGATCGCGGCGCAGAATGCGCGCCTGCAGTCCGGCGCGAGCGGCGGCACGGGGAAGCAGTTCAACGCCCAGCCGATGCTGCGCCAGAGGCAGGCCAGCACTGAGGCTGGTGCGGCTGGCAATGCAATCGTGCAGTTTGCAGAGGATCAGCAGGCCGTCGAGCAGCGGATCGTCGTAGTTCGAACGAGGGTCGATCGGATGGGCCAGATCGATGTGTGTCGGTTCCATGCGCGTCACAGACTTCTCCCGGCGCTTGCGCGCTACTTCAGTTCAGGCAGCCGTGCTTCGCTTTTGACTTCTGTCAGGGCGACCGCTTCAGCCGGCAATACCACGCGCTCTTTGCGCAACAGCTCGCCTTCAGTGGCCAGCACCCGGTACATCGCGAATTCTTCGGTGTAGCGCAGTTCGGTGTAGCGGCGGGCCGCGTTGTAGAGCTCGTTTTCGCTGTCCAGCAGGTCGAGCAGGGTGCGTTGGCCGAGGCCGAACTGATCCTGATACGCAGCGCGCACACGGGTGGTGGTCTCGGCGTATTCGCGGGCGATCGGCGTCTGGGTGCGCGCGTTATTCATCGCATTCCAGGCCAGGGCCAGGTTCTCGTTGAGCATGCGCAGGGCGTTGTTGCGAATGTCCATGGCCTGCCCGGTCTTGTAGGAGTCGGAATTCAGGCGGGCTTTGTCGCGATTGCCGTTGAACAGGTTGTAATTCATCACCACGGCGGCGCGCCATTCGTTGTCGTGGCCTTCCTCGCCTTGCAGGTTGTCGTTCGCGCCGACCGCAAGCTCGCCGTCGAAGCGTGGGTAAAAAGGCGATTTCGCCACTTCGTATTGCTTCTCTGCGGCGTTGACGTCGGCCTGCGCCGATTTCAGATAGGGGTTGTTGGTCAGCATGCTTTGCCGCGCGGCGCTGAGGCTGGGAGACACCTCGCCCCTGATGCTCGGCGGGGCTTCCAGCTCATCCGGCATTCTCCCGACAGCGCTGAAGAAGTTCGCCTCGGCGTCGGCCAGGTCGACTTGCGCGGTGTAGAAGTTGTTTTCGGCCAGAGCGCGACGGGCCTTGGATTGATCGGCGTCTGCGTTGCTGCCGATGCCGCGATTGGTGCGCAAGCCGATCTGGTCATTGATGCGCAGGTGCGCCTGCAGGTTGTTCTTTGCCAGATCGAGCATCTCGCGACGCTTGAGCACCTCCAGATAGACCTCGACAGTGCGCAGGGCGAGGCTTTCAGAGGTGCCGCGCAGGTAATACGCGCGGGAGTTGACGACCTCGCGGGTCCGGCCGACCTCGTTCTTGGTGTTGAAGCCGTCGAACAGCATTTGCCGCAGCCGCAGTTCCGACTGGGTGTAGTTCAGGGTTTCTTCGTTGTGGTTGTTGAAGCCCCGGGTATTGGGGCTGTCGGTGTGTTCACGGCCGTAGGCGGCGATCAGATCAACCGTGGGGAGATAGCCTCCTTTGGCGAACTTCACATCTTCGTCTGCGGACAATCGGTTGTTCACGTTGGCGTGAATTTCCGGGTGATTGTCGATGGTGTTCTGAATCGCCTGGTTGAGGGACATGGCTTGCGCTTGGGCGCAGGCGACCGCCAACACAACTGCACTGTAGAGCGGGGTCAAATCGCGCATGAATACTTCTCCGTGAAATGTTGTCGTGCTACTACGCCAAAAAACCGGCGATTCCTTCGGTTAAAACCGTATCAGGTTTGTAACATCACAGCTAAGAACAACTTTCGGAAAAGCTCAGACGTTTTTTTCATATGCGTTATTCCAAAAAAAACTTATGTCCTTTTGGATTTTCAGGCGATGGTGAAATCCATGATTCGCCTGTATTCAACGTATTACGGGCGGTTAAAAGATTTTGTGCACGTTTCAGCGGAAATTTGACGGCGGCCCATCAAGTCGTTTTTCGGACAAAAAACTTGAAAAGATTCAGCGACATAAAATTGTCGTCTGATGATGGCTTAAAGCCTTTTCTGTACGCCGTTCGAACAGTTTTTGTTGGATTCGTAACATTTTTTGATCGGTTATTTGCAGCAAGGGAGTGTCTATGGCCAGGTTGATCGGTACGGTGCAAAAAGTGGTGGACGACGTTTTCGCGGTGGCCGGTGATGGAGCCCGACGACTGGTCATCGAGGGCGACAGGCTCTACGCCGGTGAGCAGCTCCAGACCGGGCCTGCGGGCGCAGTGGCCGTGCACCTGACCGATGGCGGCGAGCTGACCCTGGGGCGCGACAGCAGCATGCCGCTGACGCCGCAGATCCTCGCCAACCATGCGACGCATATCGATACCCCGGACGCCGCCGCGCCCAGTCAGGCGCAACTGACCGACGTGCAGCAACTGCAGCAAGCCATCGCCGCCGGCGCGGACCCCAGTCAGGTCACCGATGCGCCCGCCGCGGGCAATGCCAATCCCGGCGGCTCGCCGAGCGCGCTGGGTGGCGGCCACTCCTACGTGATGCTGACCGAGACCGGTGGCGTGGTGAATCCGGTGGTCGGCTTCCCCACCGAAGGGCTCAATCCAGTGTTTCTGGTGCCGGAAGGCGAAATCGGCGGGCGGGACGATGGCTCGCCCGACGCCAGCCAGCCGCCCGTCATCACGCCACCGCCACCGCCACCGCCGACGGACAACGGCATTTCCCTGGGTGAGAGCGAGGTGACGCTCAACGAAGCCAATCTGGAGGGCGGCAGTGCGCCGGATGGCGCCGCGCTGACCCAGGGCGGGACGTTTCAGGTCAACGCACCGGACGGGCTGCAAACGCTGACCATTGGCGGCATCGACGTTGTCAGCAATGGCGTTCCACTGTCGGGGCAGCAATCGATCACGCTGCCGTCGGGCAATACGCTGACCATCCTCGATTACAACCCGACCACGGGCGTGGTCACGTACACCTACACGCTCACCGCGCCGGAATCCCACAATCAGGGTGATGGCACGATCAACAATGAGCAGATTCCCGTTCACGCGGTGGACAGCGACGGCGACGTGGCCGACGGCAGCGTTACCGTCCATGTGGTCGACGATGTACCGCATGCCGTCGCCGATGTCGGGTATGTGCTCGAAGGCGGCAACGTCATCGGCAACGTGTTGCTCAACGATCAGGCGGGTGCCGACGGTCCGGGCGCGGGCGGGCTGATTGTCGGCGTGCGCGCCGGCAGCGATACCTCAACGCCGGTCACGACCGGCTTGAAGACGGTGATCAATGGTCTTTACGGCACGCTGACCATCGACGCCGCCGGCAACGCCGATTACCACAGCACGCCCGGCGTCATTCCACCGGAAGGTGCGCAGGATGTGTTCACTTACTCGATCCGTGACGCCGATGGCGACACCAGCACCACGACGATCACCGTCAATGTGGTACATGACAGCGGCGTGATCATTGCGCCGGGCGATTGCACGGTCAACGAATCGCATCTGCCAGGCGGCTCTCATCCGGATGCCGCCGCACTCACCCAAAGCGGCACGATCAAGATCACCGCACCCGACGGCCTGCAGACGCTCACGGTGGGCGGCATCAACGTGATCGAGAACGGCGTGGCGATCACCTCGCCGCACACGGCGCAATTGCCGTCCGGCAGCACGCTGACCATCCTCGGTTACAACCCGGTCACGGGCGTGGTGAATTACACCTACACGCTCAACACCCCAGAAGATCACAGCAAGGGCAACGGGGTGTCGGTCAATGACCGGATTCCCGTGCACGCGGTGGACTCCGATGGCGACGTCGCCAACAGCAACGTGGTGGTGAGGATTGTCGACGACACCCCGCAGGCCCATTGCGACATCGGCAATGTCGCGGCGGGCGGGGAAGTCAGCGGCAACCTGTTGCTCAATGACTCGGCAGGTGCCGACGGTGCCGGCCCCAACGGCCTGATCATCGGCGTGCGTGCCGGTGACCATACGTCAACACCGGTGTCCGGCGGCCTGAATACGGTGATCACTGGTCTGTACGGCACGCTGATCGTCGACAATCAGGGCAACGCGACGTATCACAGCAACCCCGCGCTGGTAGGCCCTCATGGCGAGCAGGACGTGTTCACCTACACGATTCGCGACGCCGACGGCGACACCAGCACCACAACCGTGACGGTCAATGTGGCGCCGCCCTGTCCGCCGGTGGCGTGCAATGACCACGACGTGACCGTTCATGAAAGCGCGCTGGATACCCACAAGGACGGACTGGATCTGGCGCCCGGCAAGGTCAACGGCAGTCACCCAGGCTCGACGGCCGAAACCGGTTCCGGCACGGTCGCCGATTCAGTGCAGGGCGGCACCGGGGCGCTGACCTTCAGCCTGCAAGGCGCGCATAACGGCACCGCCCAGGGCGCGTTTGGCGTGCTGCACCTCAATGCCGACGGCAGCTACACCTACACGCTCACATCACCGGCGCAAACCACGCCGGGCGCCAACGACGGGCCCAATGTCATCCACGATACGTTCAACTACACCGTCACTGATTCGCTCGGGCATTCGTCGTCGGCACAGATCGTCGTCAACATCGTCGACGACCAGCCCAAGGCCGCGTGCATCGATCGCACCGTCACCAGCGAATCGACCGGCACCAACCTGATGCTAATCGTCGACACCTCGGCGAGCATGAACGAAGCGTCGGGCGTCAACGGCTTGTCCCGGCTGGGGCTTGAGAAACAGGCGATCGTCGAACTGTTGAACAAATACGAGGCACTGGGCGACGTGCGCGTGCAACTGGTGACCTTCAACAGTCAGGCGCATATCGGCAGCAACGAATGGGTCGATGTGGCGACGGCCAAAGCCATGGTCAACGGCCTGACGGCGGGTAACGGCACCAACTATGACGCGGCGCTGGCTGCCGCTGAACAGGCGTTCACCCAGAAAGGCGCGATCAGCGGCGCGCAGAATGTGGCGTATTTCTTCTCGGACGGAAACCCCACCACGTCACCGCAGCACTCCGATCCGGGCAGCGTGCCAGACCCTGACCGTGGCGATGGCATCAGCCTCGGTGAGGAAGCGGCCTGGACACAGTTCCTCGACAGCCATCACATCAACGCTTACGCCATCGGCGTCGGCACGGAGGTCAGCAGCACCTACCTGGACCCGGTCGCGCACAACGGCGCGACGGCCACTGACAGCAACGCAGTGATCGTGACCGATCTGGGCCAGCTCAATGTCGTGCTCAGCGGCACGGTCCAGGGCGGGGTGCACGGCAGTCTGCTGGAAGGGGGCACATTCGGCGCGGATCAGGGTTACGTCAAATCGATCAGCGTGGACGGCACCACTTACCAGTTCGATCCGACAGCGTTCAGCCATCACGGCAGAGTCACCACCACAGGCGGCGAGAATCACGGCACGCTCGATCCGCTGAGCAACAACCTGACCATCACCACCGAGCAGGGCGGCACCCTGGTGATGAACATGAACACCGGTGCTTACACCTACACCCCGGCGGCTGGCGTACAGCAGCCGCAGACCGAAAACATCCATTACGTGCTCAGTGACTACGACGGTGACCTGGCGTCGGCCAACCTGAACATCCATGTCGTGCCGCCGCCGGTGTACGAAGCGCCCGTGGCCGTGGCTGACAACGTCATCACCAACCAGAGCGGCGCGACCGTTTTCATTCCTGGCCAGGCGCTGGCGGCCAATGACGCAGCAGGCAACGGCGGCCCGCTGACCGCGACGCCGACCCGTTTCGACACCGGCTGGACCGCCAAGGGTGGTGATTTCAGCGCGACGTCGCTCAAGACCCTTCCGTTCGCCAGCAGCCAGAACAAGGCGGTCAATCAGCTGAAGAATCTGGAGCGCAGTGATTTTTTCAACAATTCGGCGACGACGGCCCTGCTGGTGATCAGCGGCTATCTGGGCGCGGTCAATGGGTCGCCCGCCAATGCACAGGACCTGTACAGCGTTCATCTGAAGGCCGGCGAGACAGTCACTGTCGACCACTCCCTGACCAACGACGTGCTGGGCATGGCCTGGAAGTTCGACGAAGGCGCCTACCATGGCATTGCCGACGGCGGCAGCTTTACCGCCACTGAAGATGGCGTGTACCGGCTGATCGTGGTGAATCAGGCCGATCCGGGCGTGAAGGAACACTACAACCTGAACCTGACGATCGACTACGCGGCGGTCAACAACACGCCCGATGTCCACAGCAGCTATACCGTCACCGATCCCCACGGCGGCAGCAGCACCGCGGCGGTGAACATTACCCATCAGGACGGGCAGGTCGTGCTTGGGACGACGGGCGACGATGTGCTGGTGGGCGCGGCGGACAGTCATCTGCACGGTGGCGACGGCAACGACGTGCTGGTCGCCGGACCAGGCAACAACGAGCTGTTCGGCGATAACGGCAATGACATGCTGTTCAGCGGATCGGGCAACGATCTGCTCGACGGCGGCGCGGGCATCAACACCGCGAACTACTCGCTGGCCACTGCGGGCGTCACGGTCAGTACCGCCGAACTCGGACCGCAGCACACGGGTGGGGCGGGCGTCGACACGCTGGTGAATATCGATAACCTGATCGGTTCGAACTTCAACGATCACCTCACAGGCGATCAGGGCAACAATACGCTCAACGGCGGCCTGGGCAACGACGTGCTCAACGGCGGAGCGGGCGATGACATCCTGATCGGCGGACCGGGCAACAACACCCTGACCGGTGGCACGGGGCACGATACCTTCCAATGGCAGGCGGGGAACACCGGGCACGACACCGTGACCGACTTCAATTTCGGCCTCGACAAGCTGGACCTGTCGCAATTGCTCCAGGGCGAACACGGGGACGCGAACTCGCTGGATAACTTCCTGCATTTCAGTGTCAGCGGCAGCGGTGCATCCCTGGTGTCAACCATCGATGTAAGCAGCGTCGCCGGGGGCGCGATCACGCAGACCATCGACCTTGCCGGCGTGGATCTGGCCCATCACTACGGCGTCAGCCCCGGTGCCGGCGGCGTGGTAGCCGGCGGCCCGGATGCCGCAGCCATCATCAACGGAATGCTTGGGGACCATTCGTTGAAGGTCGATACGGTGTGAGGGAAGGCTTGCGGTGTGCCTGAAACACCGCACCAAATGTCTGGCTTCTTGGTGTTGCCGCTGGCGAACGGGATAAACGCGAAGCTGCCCGTCAGGCCTCGGTCTCGTGGGGGGCAGTCGAATACCCGGAAAACCGAGCTGGCTCACGAAGAGGCCGGTGAGTCTGGTGGAGATGCAGTGGCTGGAACGCAGCCTTCGCGAGCAAGCTCGCTCCTACGGGTTTTGTGTCTGGCCGGAAAATTCGGGAATGCCCGGAGATCCGTGTAGGAGTGAGCTTGCTCGCGAATTGGCTGCGCAGCAGTCGCAAAACCAGCCGCCGCGTCATGCCTGACGCACCGCATGCACCGATTTTGCTGCCGGTCCCCGGCAGATCGTCCGAGTGCGGCCCAGAGCGCGTCCCTACGGGTTTTGTGTCTGGCCGGAGAATCCGGGAATGCCCACTACCTATTTGTGGGAGTGAGCTTGCTCACGAAGAGGCCGGTGAGCCCGGTGGAGAGTCAGCGGTGCAAGGTCTTTTGCCGCACGATATACACCGTCACCAGCGCCGCGCTGATCAGCATGAAGCCCCGCGCCCACACCAGTGGCACCAGCCAGCAGGAAAACCCGATGCTGAGCCACATCAGCCCGATCGCGTACACCTTGGCCTTGAGGGGAATGCCGTTGCCTTGCAGATAATCGCGAATCCACGGACCGAGACGAGGGTGATCGACCAGCCAGTGATAAAAACGCGGAGAGCTGCGGGCGAAGCAGGCGGCGGCCAGCAGAAGAAAGGGCGTGGTCGGTAGCACCGGCAGAAAGATCCCGACGACGCCCAGCGCAACGCTCAGCCAGCCAATGCCTTGCAAGAGAACACGCACGAGCCTGGAACGACTCGTGCGGGGTGTTGAATCACCGGAACTGCCCTGCGCCATAGGCGCAGACTCAGTGGTGGCGGGGCTTGAGGATGGCGGGCTTTTCGTCCGGTGCGTGCAGCAGCAGATACAGCGCGGTCAGCGCCTCCGGAATCTGCACGATCATGTCATCCATCAGATTGGCGTCGGCGGCGATGTCCGCGAACTCAGGCTGCTCATCGAACAGACCCGAACCGACCATGATCGGCAGCAGCATCTCGCTGACTTCTTCCTCGTCGTTTTCGAACCAGGCCGCTTCACGCAGGAAAACGCCCTCCATGAAGCCGATGCACCAGCCGCGCAGTTCCGAATCATCCGGGTCGTCGCCCAGATCCAGATCGCAAGGCAGCTCAAACTCTTCGTCCGACGCCAACTGACGGGCGATATGCTCTTTGAGCTTGATGAGCGTGGATTCGATCTCTTCATGCTGAGCCTGATCCGCATAGTGCGGCGGTTCGGCGAACAGTGCGTCGATCCATTCGCGGTCCGGAACGGTTTCGGCACAGATCGACAGCGCGGTCAGGTAGCCGTGGGCGGCTACATAGTCCAGCGCTTCGTCATGCAGCTCATCGGCGTCGAGGAAGGCTTGCAGGCGGTGTAATTGCTCAGCGAAGGACATTGACGGACTACCTTGGAAATAAACGATGCTGAATTCTAGGCCCTGAGGGCCGAGGACGCCAGCGGCGAGGGCCATGGAATCGGTATTGCGCAAAAAATCGACCGTTGGCGTACGCGTTGTCCTATCGCCCGGAGCGCTCCGGTATACTGCCGCGCTTTGCGATTTGCTCAGCGATCTTCACCCGCTGCAGTGGCACCATCCGGGGTATCTATGCTCGACCAGGCTCAACGCGTACTTAAAGACATCTTCGGCTACGACAGCTTCCGTGGTCGCCAGGGTGCCATTATCGAGCGCGTGGCCAGTGGCGGTGATGCGCTGGTGCTGATGCCTACGGGCGGCGGCAAATCCCTTTGCTTTCAGGTGCCCGGCCTGCTGCGCGACGGTCTGGCCGTGGTCGTGTCGCCACTGATCGCACTGATGGACGACCAGGTCGCAACGCTTGAAGAGCTCGGTGTTTCGGCCGCGGCGCTGAACTCCACGCTCACCCCCGAGCAACAGCGCGACCTTGCCAACCGGATCCGTCTGGGCGAAGTGAAAATGCTCTACCTGGCGCCGGAACGCCTGGTTCAGCCGCGCATGCTGGCCTTCCTGCAAAACCTCAAGATCGCCTTGTTCGCCATCGACGAAGCCCATTGCGTGTCGCAATGGGGCCACGACTTCCGGCCCGAATACCTGCAGCTGGGCCAACTGGCCGAGTTGTTTCCCGACGTCCCGCGCATCGCCCTGACCGCGACCGCCGACAAGCGCACCCGGGAAGAAATCGTCAATCGCCTGCACCTGCAGAACGCCGAGCGTTTTCTGTCCAGCTTCGACCGGCCGAACATTTTCTACCGCATCGTTCCCAAGGAGCAGCCGCGCAAGCAATTGCTGGCGTTCCTTTCCGAGCGGCGCAGCGATGCCGGCATCGTCTATTGCCTGTCGCGCAAGAAAGTCGAGGAAACCGCTGCGTTCCTCAGCGACAACGGCTATCCGGCGCTGCCGTATCACGCCGGGCTGCCGATCGAAACGCGCTCGGAGAACCAGCGCCGCTTCCTTAATGAGGAAGGCCTGATCATGGTCGCGACCATCGCCTTCGGCATGGGCATCGACAAGCCCAACGTGCGTTTCGTCGCGCACATGGATTTGCCCAAATCGCTGGAAGCCTACTACCAGGAAACCGGCCGGGCAGGGCGCGACGGTCTGCCTGCCGATGCCTGGATGGCGTACGGCCTGCAGGATGTGCTGATGCTCAAGCAGATGCTGCAGAACTCCGAAGGCGATGAACGACACAAGCGCGTCGAGCATCACAAGCTCGATGCAATGCTCGCCTTGTGCGAAGAAACCCGCTGCCGGCGTCAGGCATTGCTGGCCTACTTCGACGAAGACATGCCAAACCCGTGTGGGCACTGCGACAACTGTGTCGACGGCGTGCAGACCTGGGACGCTACCGAACCTGCGCGTCAGGCGCTCTCTGCAATCTATCGAACCGGTCAGCGCTATGGCGTCGGCCATCTAGTCGACGTGCTGCTGGGCAAGGAAAACGACAAGGTCCAGGGTTTCGGGCATCAGCATCTTTCGGTGTTCGGTGTCGGCAAAAGCCGCAGTGAAGGCGAATGGCGCTCGTTGTTCCGACAACTCGTGGCGCGCGGTCTGGCTGACATCGATCTGGAAGGCTACGGCGGCCTGCGCCTGAGCGACACGTGCAGACCGCTGCTGCGCGGCGAAGTGACGCTGCAGCTGCGTCGCGACCTCAAGCCGCAGACGACCCCGAAAGCGTCCGGCAGCCCGGCCAGTCAGTTGGTGCGCGGCGAAGAACGCGAACAGTGGGAAGCCTTGCGCACCCTGAGGCGCAAGCTGGCGGAAGAACATGGCGTGCCGCCTTACGTCATTTTCCCCGATTCCACGTTGCTGGAGATGCTGCGCAGCCAGCCAGGCACCATGGCTGAAATGGGCCGGGTCAGCGGTGTCGGCGCGCGCAAGCTGGAGCGTTACGGCGAGGCGTTCCTGGAAGTGCTCGGCGGCGCGGCTCCGGCGCCGCGGGTCGTCACCGACCTGCGTCACGAACTGATCAGCCTGGCGCGAGCCGGCATGACCCCGATGCAGATCGCCGGGCAACTGCAATGTTCGGAGAAAAACGTCTACACGATGCTTGCCGAAGCCATCGGCAAGCAGCAGTTATCACTCGATCAGGCGCTGGATCTGCCTGAAGACCTGCTCAGCGAAATTCAGGACGCCTTCCTCGATGGCGAGGGTGAGCTGCCGCCAGTCGCGGCGATTACCGAGCTGTTCACCGGCCGCGTGCCGGAAGGCGTGCTGTATTGCGTGCGTGCGGCATTGCAGTCCGAATTCGAAGTCTGACGCCAATGTCTGACCGGGCATGAACGCCGTGAGCGCTGCAGCCTGCGACCCATTCATGCACTGCAGCGCGTTTCCATGCCAAACCTGCCGCTTACCGGACTGCACAGCGTTGTGCGACGAAAGACCACATCCAGACGCTTGCCTCGATAGAAGGTCCATGGTTAGCTGCCTATTAATTAGGAATCGCCTTTAACCATTGAGTTACCTATGCCGTTAACCGAAGAACACCGCTTTGGCATGCAGCTGGCCAATCTTTCCCGTGGCTGGCGCGCCGAGCTCGATCGTCGACTGGCTGACCTGGGATTGTCCCAGGCGCGCTGGCTGGTGCTGCTGCATCTGGCGCGATTCAAAGAGCCGCCGACCCAGCGCGAACTGGCCCAGAGCGTTGGCGTAGAAGGGCCGACCCTGGCCCGACTGCTCGACAGTCTGGAGAACCAAGGGCTGGTTCGTCGTCAGGCAGTGGTGGAAGACCGGCGTGCGAAAAAGATCGTGCTCAGTGATACCGCCCGGCCGCTGATCGAGAAGATCGAAACCATTGCCACCGCCCTGCGCCACGAGCTGTTCGTCGGCATCGATGAAGATGATTTGCGTGTGTGCATGCGCGTTCACTCGAAAATTCTGGCCAATCTGGAAAAATCCTGACGCCGGGGCCGGGCGCCCGCGACAAATACGTTGAACCTGTCGAAACATCCTGTTCTATTTGCACCCATACTGATTCTGCCGGACGCGCTGTCCGTGCGCGTAAACGAAAGTGCAGGGAAGCCTGCCTTGTTCTCTATAAGGGTTCGCATGCTGAAGAGTTTTCAGGCCGGTAGTCGGCGCGGGGCTTTTGCACCAGATCGCGTTCAGTCGGGTCTTCGCTCGGGGTTGCTGACACTGGCGATCGCCTCGGCTTCGCTGCTCCACAGTTCAATGGCCGCGGCATTGGGTCTGGGCGAGATCACGCTGCATTCGGCGCTGGGGCAGCCTTTCAATGCCGACATCGAACTCATCGAAGCAGGCGGTCTGACATCGGACGAAATCGTTGTCGGCCTGGCCTCTCCCGAGGCGTTCGCCAAAGCGGGCGTCGAGCGGGTGTTCTTCCTTAACGATCTGCGTTTTACCCCCGTGGTGCGTGGCAACCGCAGCGTGATCCATGTCGAATCGCGCAAGGCGGTCACCGAGCCTTATCTGGATTTCGTTGTGCGACTGGTGCGCCCGAACGGCGACCAACTGCACGAATACACTGTTCTCCTCGACCCGCCGACCTCGGCTTCCGGGCTCGCCGCGACGCGCAGCCGTACCCAATCGCCCGCCTCCGGGGCGAAGGACAGCGACTCGCGTTTGCCGGTCGCGCCGCCACAGGCCAGGCAAGGCAAGCGGTACACCGTGGTGTCCGGTGACACGCTGGCGGGCATTGCCCGGCAGATGCAGGCCCCCGGCAGCAAAGTTTCCTCCAGCGAGTTGATCAGCGGCATTCAGTCCCTCAATCCGCAGGCCTTTCCCAACGGCGAACGCAGTCAGCTGAAAGTCGGCCAGAGCCTGCTGTTGCCCGACAGTGCCGCCGAGCCCAAAGCTGCGAACAGCGCGCCAGCCGGTGGGCAGAATGCGTCTAACGTCGCGTCCGCCCCGACTGCATCCGGCTCGGGAGCGGCAAGCGCCCGACCCGGTGCCAACGAGCAACTGACGGCCACTGCGCTGGAAAACCAGCAGCTCAACACCTCGCTGGAAGATCTCAAGCAGCAGGTTCAGGAGGCGTCCGTCGAGGAGGCCGACAAGGACAAGCAGATCATCGAACTGCAAACGCAGCTGGCCGAGCTCAAGGCACTGGCTTCACGGCCCGCTGCGGCACCGGTGACGCCGGCCTCGGGTGCGCCTGCTGCTGCGGATGCCGCGCCCGCCCCGGAACCGGGTCTGGTCACGGCCGCGCCGACCCCAACCCCTGCCGCCGCGCCGACACCTGCACCTGCACCCGTCGTTGTTGCGCCGGCGCCCGTTCAGCCGGTCGAAGACGAGGGTCTGCCGTGGACCACCCTGCTGGCCGGTCTGTTAGTGATTCTGCTGTTGCTGGCGTTGGCCTGGTCGGTCCGTCGCAACAAGCTCAAAGACCAGATGGCCCTGCAGCCGGAGCCGGTCGAGCCGATCATCAAGCCCGCCCAGGCAACCGTCACGCCGGTGTTCGAGGTGCCTGCGGTGACAGCGCCGCGTCCGGCCACCTCGGCGCCCGCCGGGCAGCGTCTGGCAGGCGCCGCCACCGACGCGCTGGATGGCGCGAGCATTTATATCGCCTATGGCCGGTTCGCCGAAGCCCTGGCGATCCTGCGCGACGCGCTGGACAAGCAGCCCCAGCGCACCGATGTGCGTTTGCGCGTTCTTGAATTGCTGGGCGAGCAGGGTGATCTCGAAGGCTTCGACCGCGAAGAGCAGATCCTGCTGAGTCAGGGCATCGAAGCGCAGAAACTCCAGGAGATCCGCAGCCGCTATCCGAAACTGCACGTCGAGACGGCCCCGGTTGCCGCGCCTCCTGCCGAAACTGCGTCGCCCGCCATGACCGCGCCGGTCGCTGCCGCAGTGGTCGCCGGTGCCGCGGCAGCAGCCGCCGCTCCGGAACCGCAGGCGCAGCTCGACGAGAATGCAGCGGCAGCGCTGAATCCTCAGCCTGCCGCCGACGATTTCCAGCTCAATCTGGATGACCTGTCGATGGACGCCGACTGGGATCTGGTCGATCCGTTCGAAAATACCCCGGCCCCGCGCAAACCGGCGCCGGAGCCCGAGCCTGAGCTGGATCCGTCATTCGCCTCTAACCTGACCGAGTTGCCGGAAGTCTTCGAGATGCCCGAAGAGCAGTTCCTCAGTGATTTTGCCGAAGAAGAAGCGCCTGCACAGATGGATGTCAATTTCGAGGCTGAGCCGGTGGTGGTTCAGAGCAACAGTGACCTGATCGACGATGCCTTCCTGGACAGCTTCATGGACGACGAAGGCGGCTTCGATCTGCTGGATCTGGACGAAGCGCCGCTGAGCAAAATCAACGAAGCCCAGGTGCTGATCGATGAAGGCAACGTCGAAGAGGCGCGTCGGCTGCTGCAGGAGGTGATCGACGAATCCGACGACGGCCCACAGCAAACCGCCCGCGATCTGCTTGCAGGACTCAATTGACCATGTCGACGAAACCGGAAATCGCCATCACCTATTGCACGCAGTGCCAGTGGCTGCTGCGTGCGGCGTGGCTGGCGCAGGAGTTGCTCAGTACGTTCTCTGACGATCTGGGCAAAGTCTCGCTGATCCCCGGCACCGGCGGCGTGTTCCGCATCACCTGCAACGACGTGCAGATCTGGGAGCGCAAGGCCGATGGCGGGTTTCCCGAAGCCAAAGTCCTGAAACAGCGTGTGCGTGACCAGATCGACCCCGACCGCAATCTGGGGCACAACGATCGCAGCGCCGATCAGGACAGTTGATCGAGCGCGTCGATGACGGGGTTGCCAGTAGCGATTGGACGCTGCTGGCGTAACACGCCTATGCTCAGTTGCCCTCCCAGCGCTCGTCAGCCGTAGACCCTTCCATGATCGTCAGACCTCATCCCAACCTCGTCAATGTGCTGCTCGCGCTCAAGGGCTCGATTGCGCGGCGCATCGCCATGCGCAGCCTGCTGGTCACGTTGCTTGCGGCAGTCATCGTCCTGATCGAAAACCTGCACCCGGACTACTTTGCCAAGGTCAGCGCGACGCCGTTCACGCTGCTGGGGCTGTCGCTGTCGATCTTCATGAGTTTTCGCAACAACGCCTGCTACGACCGCTGGTACGAGGCGCGCAAGGCGCTGGGGGAAATGATCACCGAAACGCGGTCGATCATTCGCGAAACCCAGGTGATGAAGGATGACGGTGTGCGCGGACCGATCCTGCGTGACCTGTGTGGCTTTGCTCACGCACTGGGCGCCATGCTCCGGCGTCAGGATGTCCAGCGAGCCGCCGGGCCGTGGCTCAGCCAGATGCCGCCGGCCGGGGCGGCCAATCCCTGTGACCGGATTCTGCGCGAAGTCGGGCGACAGTGTTCGCAGGCCGCCGACAGCGGGCAGATCAACGAGTGGCGCTACACGTTGCTGGCCAGTCATCTCAGCGCGCTGAGCCGCGTGCTCACCACCTGTGACCGGATCAAGACCACGCCGCTGCCGTTTCCCTACACCTTGTTGCTGCATCGCACGATCTACCTGTTCTGCATCCTGCTGCCTTTCGCGATGGCGGAACCGCTGGGGTGGATGACGCCGTTTTTCATCGCCATCGTCAGCTACACTTTCTTTGGCCTTGATGCGATCAGCAACGAACTCGAAGACCCGTTCGGCTATGACGAGAACGACCTGCCGCTGGATGCGTTGGTGCGTGTCGTCGAGCGCGACGTGCTGGATGCCTTGGGCGTCGAGCCGCTGCCGCCGTTGCTTGAACCGGTGGAGTTCGTGTTGACGTAAAAGCTGTGTGCACCTGCTGAGTCCTCTGGCTGGCGCTGCCTCGATCGATCGCGGCCTTGTCATCAAATTTCAACAGCCTCGTCATGTTCATTTCACTGACCCGGTCCACCCTTGGGGAAACCAGTGTGGAGGTCATCCATGAGCATTGCCGAGAACGTGAAACCCAGTCGTAAACAACGTGTCCGGACCTTGTGGATATCCGATGTGCATCTGGGAACCCGGGACTGCCAGGCCGAGCATTTGTCCGGCTTCCTCAAGCAGTATCAGGCCGACAGGATTTATCTGGTCGGCGATATCATCGACGGCTGGAAACTGCGCGGCGGCATGTACTGGCCGCAAGCGCACACCAACGTCATCCGCCGCCTGCTGACCATGAGCAAGCGCGGCACCGAGGTGATCTATGTCACCGGCAATCACGATGAATTCCTGCGTCGCTATTCCAGACTGATTCTGGGCAACATCCAGCTGGTGGACGAGGCGGTGCACACCACCGCCGACGGTCGCCGGATGCTGGTGATCCATGGCGATCAGTTCGACGTGATCACGCGCTATCACCGCTGGCTGGCTTTTCTTGGCGACTCCGCCTACGAATTCACCCTGACCCTCAACCGCTGGCTCAACCACTGGCGGGCGAAATACGGCTACGGCTACTGGTCGCTTTCGGCTTACCTCAAGCACAAGGTCAAGACAGCCGTGAATTTCATCAGCGATTTTGAGGAAGCCATCGCTCACGAATGCGTGAAGCGCGGGCTAGATGGCGTGGTCTGCGGGCATATTCACCACGCGGAAATTCGCCAGGTGGGCGGCGTGGAATACCTCAATTGCGGCGACTGGGTCGAGTCGTGCACCGCGCTGATCGAGCACTGGGACGGCACGATCGAACTGTTCAGGCTCGCCGATGCTCACGTGAAGGCAAAAGCTGGCGTCATCGAGCCTGCCGTGGGCGAGACGGTCTGAAGCCTGCACCTGTCCAGCTCATGATCGGGGGCGACGCTCAACTCAGGGCAGGCGCCTTCATCAGAAGGGCACTCTGCCGATCAGCATGTCTTTGTACATGACGAAATCGCCCAGCAGGCTGTAGAACGGATGCTTGAACGTGGCAGGTCGATTCTTCTCGAAAAAGAAATGCCCGACCCAGGCAAAGGTGTATCCCGCCAACGGCAACACCCACAGCAACACCCAGTTGGCGCTCAATAACGCGATCGCCATAATCGCGATGACCAGACTGGTGCCCACGAAGTGCAGGCGACGGCAGGTGCTGTCGCGGTGCTCTTGCAGGTAGTACGGATAGAAATCGGCAAATCGCTCGAACGTTCTCAGGTTTTCCACGGGGCTTTGCTCGGCTGCGCTGTGTCGACTCAGTTTAGTCCAGCCCTCGCTGCAGGCAGTGACAATGGGTGCCAACGTAGTATCCTTCGGCTATCAGTCGCAGGGGGCGATTGAGCATAATAAGAAGACGTGAGCATGGAAAAAACGACTTCTTCGAGCTGGGCCCTGGGCATCGTCAGGTCTCTGGAGATGGACGGGCTCGACTGCCAGGCGCTGTTCCGCGAGCTGGGCCTGATCTACGCGGACCTCGAGAACCCTGACGCCCGATTTGCCCAGGACTCCATGACTCGCCTCTGGCAGCGTGCCGTCGAGCTGTCGGGTAACCCGGCGATCGGTCTGAACATGGCTCGCGTCGTCAGGCCGGCGTCGTTCAGCGTGGCCGGGTATGCGCTGATGTCCAGCCAGACCCTCAAAGAGGGGTTCGAGCGTCTGGTGCGCTATCAGCGCATCATTGCCGACAGCGCCGACCTGAGTTTTCGGCTGATCCCGGAAGGTTACGCCCTGATCCTTACCGTGCACGGCGACCGACTGCCGCCGACGCGGCAAAGCGCCGAGGCCTCGCTGGCCTTTGCACTGGCGTTTTGCGGCTGGCTGACGGGCCGTCCGTTGCACCCGCGTCAGGTACTGATTCAGGGTGACCAACCCAAAAATGTCGAGCCGTACAAGAAGTTCTTCCACGCGCCGCTGACCTTCAATGCGCCATACGACGCTCTGGTGTTCGAACGCGCCGACATGGAAGCCCCCTTGCCGACGGCCAATGCGGCGATGGCTGAACTGCATGACCGTTTCGCCGGGGAGTTCCTGGCCCGCTTTGCCAACAACCGCGTCACCCATCAAGCGCGCCAGGTGATTTGCAGGCTGCTGCCTCAGGGGGAGCCCAAACGTGAGGCGGTCTCCAAGAGCCTGCACTTGTCACAGCGCACTTTGCAGCGGCGTTTGCAGGAGGAGGGCACCAGTTTTCAGACGCTGCTCGACGACACCCGCCGCGAACTGGCCGAGCAATACCTCGCGCAGCCGCAGATGACCTTGCTGGAGATCGCTTACCTGTTGGGCTTCGCCGACCCGAGCAACTTCTTCCGTGCATTCAGGCGCTGGTTCGACGAGACGCCGGGCGAATACCGGGTGCGTAAGGCGATCGACTAGTCACCTTCGATTCCTATGAACGCGCTGCAAGGACCTGCCGTGTTCTGTCCGGCGGCGTTGTATCAATGCCGCCAGAATGCAGGGATGCACAGCACCAGCACCGTGATGATTTCCAGCCGGCCGAGCAGCATGCCGACCGACAGGATCCACTTGGCGGCATCGGGCAGTGTCGAGAAGTTGCCCGCCGGACCGATGGTTTCCCCCAGCCCCGGCCCGACGCCAGACACCGTACTGGCCGCGCCGGTGAGTGCGGTCATCCAGTCCAGCCCCAGCAACGACAGCAGCAGTGCGATCAGGCAGATGGTGATCGTGAAGAAGAACGAAAACGTCAGAATCGAACGAACGATTTCGTCGTCCAGACGATGGCCGTTGTACTTCTGTTTGAGCACCGCTCGAGGATGGATCAACTGATGCAGGTTGGCCTTGAGCAGGATGTACGCAACCTGGAACCGGAACACTTTCACGCCGCCCGCGGTTGACCCCGAGCAGCCGCCGATGAAGCCCAGATAGAAGAACAGCATCAACGCGAAGTTGCCCCAGAGGCTGTAGTCGCCAAGCGCAAAACCGGTGGTGGTCACCACTGAGGTCACGTTCAGCGCGACATGGCGCAACGCGTCGTACCACGGCAGATCTGTGGTCGCCCAATACCAGACGCCCATCACCAGCCAGGTGACCAGCAGCAGGCAGATGAAGCCCTGCACTTGCTGGTCCCGGAACAGCGCCTGGCGATGGCCGCGCAAGGTGGCGACGTACAGGGTGAAAGGCAGGCTGCCGAGAATCATCACCACGATAGCCACCCAATGCACAGCCGGTTGCGGCCATTTGGCGAGAGACAGATCGGAGGTGGAAAAACCGCCGGTGGAAATCGCCGACATTGAATGGTTGATGGCGTCGAACAGGCTCATCCCTGCCCACCAGAACGCCAGACTGCCCAGTACGGTGATGCCGACGTAAACCAGCACGATGAACTTGGCGACCATGTGCGAGCGCGGCATGACCTTTTCCGAGCGGTCCGACGATTCGGTCTGGAACAACCGCATGCCACCGATGCGCAGCAAGGGCAGAATCGCCACGGCCATGCCGATGAAGCCGATGCCGCCCAGCCAGTGCAGCAGCGAGCGCCAGATGAGGATGCCGGGCGACATGCTGTCGAGCCCGCTGAGGACCGTGGAGCCGGTGGCGGTGATGCCCGACATGCTTTCGAAAAAGGAGTCCGTGTAGCTGATGTGCTGGGTCAGCAGAAACGGCAGCGCGGCGAAAATGCACACCACGACCCAGCTGCTGACCGTGAGCAGGTACATGTCTCTGGGCCGCAGGTGGACGTGTTCCGGCCGCCCTTGACCCACCAGCGCAAGGCCGCAGATGAAGGTGATCATGCTGGACCAGAGGAACGAGGGCATGTCCGCCGTGCGGTTGAAGATCAGCAGCGTCGCCATTGGCACGACCATGGCGATGGCCAGGGTGATGAGAAAGATGCCGATAATGAAACCGATGATGCGAAGGGTCGGCAACGCCATGCAGTCGCTCTGATCTAGGTGATGGAAAGGCGCTCATTCTACCCGTGGGCAGAGCCAAGTAAACCGAGGCACTTTCTGCGTGTCTTGTAAGTAAATGCCACAGCCGTTCGTTATTGAAGTTCAAGAATGTGTTTGCGGCACTACAATGCCCCATCAAATTTCAGGAGACGATTCAATGGAAGCGCTTGATGTATTGCTTAATCGCGTGTCCGTCCCCCGGCTGATCGAGCCTGCACCGGATGCGGCTCAACGCGAAATCCTCTTCAGTGCCGCCTTGCGTGCTCCCGATCATGGACAGTTGCGGCCTTATCGGTTTCTCACTGTGGAAGGTGAGGCGCGTCAGCGAATGGGCGATCTGCTGGCCCAGGCGCTGATCGAAAGCGGCAGCGGTGCCGATGAAAAAGCGCTGGACAAGGCCCGCTCCGGCCCCTTGCGCGCACCGCTGGTGGTGGTCGTCATCGCCAGGCTGCAAGACCATTACAAGGTACCCAGGAGCGAACAGCTCATCACCGCAGGTTGCGCTGCCCACGGCGTGCTGCTGGCAGCCTATGCGCTGGGCGTTGGCGCGGTATGGCGCACCGGCGAGTTGTCCTACTCCCCACATGTGGCCAAAGGCCTGGGCCTGGCTGCAGACGAAGAAGTCGTTGCGTTCCTGTATCTGGGCACGCCGCTGAACCCACCGCGCGAGGCGGCGAAGCCTGAAGTCGTGGACTTCGTCAGCGAGTGGCAGGGGTAGGGTGGCACTGCGCATTTCCGTAGTCGCAGGCGGGCTCGCGATTTCGGTCCGTTAGCCACCTCGTCACCACCGGCTGGACCTGTTCGCGAGCCAGCCGGGGCCGACCGTCAGCTGTGCACGGTCGCCAGATCGTGCGGCACGACAATGCTGGCGATGAAGCCGCCCTGCGGATGATTTTCCAGCAGCAGATGGCCTCCGTGCTTTTCCGCTGCGCGTTTGGCGATGGCCAGACCCAGACCATAGCCCGGAGCGGTCTGGCCCGGCGCACGGTAGAACGGTTCCCCCAGCTGAGCCAGGTGATCCGCGCTGACGCCAGGGCCGTGGTCACGCACGCTGATGAACAGCGTGTCATCTTCGCTGCGCGCGCTCAGTTCGATGGGCTGACCTGCAGGATTGAAACGCAGGGCGTTGCGCAGCAGGTTGTCCAGCGCCCGTTCGAGCACGTTCGGCCAACCCTGCAGTTGAACATCAGCCTGGACCTGAACGGCGACGGTCTGGTCTGTGCTGCCCAGCTCGGTTTCCGCTTTCAGGTGATGCAGCAGCCCGGGAAGATCGATCGCCGTGGCGCTGCCCATGTCCGCATCCAGTCGCGCCAGAGCCAGGATTTCACCGATCAGCTCCTCCAGCCGGTCGCATTCGCGCGTCAGACGCGGCCAGAGCTTTTCTCGCTCGGCAGGTTCAGCCCGTTCGGCCAGCGCCAATGCGATGCGCAGGCGTGCGAGGGGCGAGCGCAGCTCGTGGGAAACGTCGCGCAGCAACTGTCGCTGGCTGCCGATCAGGCTCTGCAGACGCGCACCCATGCGGTTGAAATCGTTGGCCAGAACGCCGAATTCATCCCTGCGATTGGCCAGCTGGGCCAGGCTGTTCTGTTGATAGGTGGTTTGACCGAGGTCATGCACGGCGCCCCGCAGACGGCTCAGCGGACGCGTGATCGACAACGTCACCAGCAGGCTGAACAGGGTCAGCACAACCAACGCAATGCCCAGTGCGCTGAGCGGCCATAGCAGGCTTTCGCGGTGCCAGGCATCGAGCTCAGGATGTGGAATACGGTAGATCAGCAGGTAGGTTTCTTCGGTCTTTGGGCTGGTGTATTCACTGGTCAGACGACGCCATGGCAGCTGCCGGGGATCGTCCTTCTGACGGGCTTCGAAGGCGGCCGCACGTGGGGGAAACGTGCCGGGAATCACCGCTTCGCCGCTGTCGTTGAGCACCTGGACGTCGATGTGATACTTGCGTTTGAGGCCTTGCAGAAAGTCCTGAGCGGCGCCTTCACCTTCGTTCTCGTAAAGCTGAGTCCATTTTTCCGGCAGGTTATGCAGGCCGGGATGACGGCTGAGAATCCAGGCATCCTGATTGAGCATATGGCCCAACAGGATCGACAGACCCGCCACCAACGCGATCGCCAGCCAGAAGCTTGCGAGAATTCGCCAGAACAATGAACGCACTTGAAGCCCTCGGTCACGCCCCTCAATCAGAAAACCCGACACGCCGGGGAGAGCGTGTCGGGTCAGGGAGTGTAATGCCGCGCCAGCAGCGGTGACCGCGAATTACTGGGTTTTTTGCGCTTTCTGCGCTTTCCAGGCTTCGAACTCGGCACGATCGGCCCGGCGCTGAGCCTGATCCTTCTGGATCTGATCGAAGGTCTTCTGCTGCTCAGGCGTCAGCATGGCGCGGATGTCGGCCTGTGTTTTCGCATGTTTGGCAGCCAGCTCATCCTGCATCGCTTTCTGATCAGCCGGCGACAGCTTGGCCAGGTACTTGTGGGTGATCTCGGAGCGGCCGCGCCATTGGTCGCCCATCAGTTTGCCGACCTGCTGACGCTGTTCCGGGGTCAGGTTCAGCTTGTCGAACGGACCTTTACGGTGATGCATGCCTGGGCCATCGAAGCCAGGACCGCCGGGACCTGCCATCGGGCCGCCTTCCGGAGGCATCGCCATTGCAACGGTAGGCAGGGCAGCAGCGAACATCAAAGCCATCAGAGTCTTGCGCATGGTGTATCTCCTTGTCTCGAATCCGGCTCTGTGCCGGTTGTGGCCAGTTTAGGGAGATCAAGGTCAAGCGAGGTCAGGTGTGGGTAAAGCTTGGGTAAAGAGGATTCATGATGCGGCTGACAGATCGATGTCGGGGCAGTTACCTGCAAGAGCGCGCTTGCCCGCGATGGCGATCCGTCAGTCATCGCAATGTGGCTGACACACCGCCATCGCGGGCAATCGTGCTCCTGCATTTATGTCGCATGAACTACACCGCGTAGTAATAACCCCGACTGCGCAGCGCCACGATGCGCGGGCGGCCGTCGGCGTGCGGTCCGATCTTCTTGCGCAGGTTACTGACGTGCATGTCCAGGCTGCGGTCGTAGAGGGTAAGTTTGCGACCCAGCGCCAGCTGCGCCAGCTCCTGCTTGTCCAGAGGTTCGCCCGGCTGGCCGAGCAACGCTTCGAGCAAGCGGGCTTCGGAGACGGTCAGGGTGAATTCCTGGTCGTCGATGGTGACGACGCCACGGGCCGGGCTGAAACACAGGTCGCCCAGCTCTATCTGCGAAGAGACTGCCGTGGGGTGGCTGCGGCGCAGGACGGCGCGCAGGCGTGCGGTCAATTCCCGAGGGTCACAGGGCTTGGCAAGGTAATCATCGGCTCCGAGCTCCAGACCCAGAATGCGGTCCAGCGGCTCCCCGCGCGCGGACAGCATCAGGACCGGAAGGTCGGGGTGATCGGTGCGCAGTTGCTTGAGCAGTTCAAGACCGCTGCCATCGGGCAGCATCACGTCCAGAACCACGGCCGCCGGAGCGGATTCGGCCAGTGCCTTGCGGGCGCTCTGGCCATCGTGGCAAGCCCTGACCACAAACCCTTCCTGGGTCAGCCAACTGCTCAGAAGCTCGCAGAGCTCCTGGTCATCATCAATAAGTAACAACTCGCTCATGACTCACTCAATTTAGCCATTGCCGACGCTGTCTACGCCAGCCGCTGGCAAAGATACCGCACAGAAGGGCCACCATTGCAACGCCAGCCCCAGTGACGAACCATTGTTGTTGCTCGGTCAGCACCCGTGGAGACATGACCGACTGAGCTTCTTTGAGCTGCAGTTTAAGCCTTTGGTTCTCCTGACGCAGGCGACCGAGCTGGATACTTTCGCGTTCGGCATCGGCGTTCTGCATCTGCCGCGTCAGTTCTTCGCGTTGTTTCTCGCTTTCCGCCAGACGCTGGCGCAGATCGGTCAACTGGCTCGCCGCGCTGGGCAGCGGCAGTGCGTGGCTGATGGTGTCGCTCGTTTCCTCCGCTTGCACATCGAAACTGATTGCCGAAACGGCCAGCGCGGCCGTCAGTACACACCACAGACGTGGACGCATCTGAACTCCTGACTTTTTTGCGGCGCCTGACAACTGCACCGTTTTTATTGGGCATTTGGCAGGTTATCGGCAGCAGGATGCGAATAATGAGCAATCAGAAGCGGGCGTGCGCAATGCCCGGTCTCAAGGAGCCGGGCACGGTGCGGCAGGTTACGGCAGGACTTGCTTGAATGGCTTGACCACGACGTGATCGTAAACGCCGGCCTTGATGTACGGGTCGGCATCAGCCCAGGCTTGCGCGGCGGCGAGCGATTCGAATTCGGCGACGATCAGGCTGCCGGTGAAACCCGCCGCGCCCGGGTCGTTGCTGTCGACGGCCGGGTTGGGGCCGGCGAGGATGATGCGGCCTTCGGCTTTGAGTGCCGTCAGGCGCTCCAGATGCGCGGGGCGCGCTTCCAGGCGTTTTTCCAGCGAGTTGGCGACGTCTTTTGCGACGATTGCGTAGAGCATTTCAGTCCTCGGTCTTTTTTGTTGAAGGCTGGGTGGACGCATCGGCGTCGTGGATGTGTCGGGCCAGGAAAATGCCTTGGCCGATCAGGAACAGCAGGGTCATGCCCAGGCTGCCGAAGACTTTGAAATCGACCCAGAAATCCTGATAAGTGAAGGCCACATACAGGTTGGCGGCGCCGCAGAACAGAAAGAACACGATCCAGGCGATGTTCAGTCTGGTCCAGATCGCCTGCGGCAGGGTCAGCGCGTGGCCCATGATGCGCTGGATCAGCAGACGGTCACCGATGAAGTGGCTGCCGGCGAAAATCAACGCGAACAGCCAGTTGACGACCGGCGCTTTCCACTTGAGAAAGGTTTCGCTGTGAAACGCCAGCGTCAGGCTGCCGAAGACCAGACAGGCGATCAGGGTCAGCCACTGGCTTTTTTCAAGCTTGCCTTGACGCACATAAAGGATGCCGTAGACCACGATGGAGCTGGCGATCAACATCGCGGTGGCGCTGAAAATTCCGCCTACCATGAAGCTGTGGCCAAGAATGTCGACGGCTTGGGGACTGATTTTGTAGACGACGAAAAACAGGATAAGCGGGATGAAGTCGATGAATTGTTTCACAGTGAGAGCCAGAAGCTGGATGTGACGGCATAATAACAAACATCAATGACTGCGAAAGCGCCCCTATGAATGTCGACCTGCACTGCCACAGCACCGCTTCCGATGGCGCGCTTGCGCCTGCGGCACTTGTCGCACGTGCTCACGAAAACGGCGTCAGAGTGCTTGCACTGACCGACCACGACACCATCGAAGGCCTCGAAGAAGCCCGTGCGGCGGCGCTTGCGCTGGATATGCAGCTCATCAATGGCATCGAGTTGTCCTGCACCTGGGGCGGTGCCACCATCCACGTGCTGGGCTACGGCTTCGATGTCGATGCCCGGCCTTTGCTCGATGCCATTGAGCAATTGCACACCGGGCGGTGGTTGCGCGCGGAAGAAATCAGTCGCAAATTGGCGATGAAAGGTATGCCTGGCGCGCTCGAAGGTGCGCGGGCCGTGCAGCAGGCCTTGGGTGACAGCGGCAATGCACCGGCCAGACCGCATTTCGCCGATTTCCTGATCAATGAAGGTTTCGTGAAAGATCGCGCCGAAGCGTTCCGCAAATGGCTGGGCGCAGGCAAGCTGGGCGACGTCAAACAGCACTGGCCGACGCTGGAAGACACCGTGGCGACCTTGCGCGCGGCGGGTGCCTGGGTCAGCCTGGCCCATCCCTGGCATTACGATTTCACACGCAGCAAACGTCGCAAACTGGTCGCCGACTTCATTCAGGCTGGCGGCCATGCGATCGAAGTAGTCAATGGTCTGCAGCCTGCCGATCAAGTCGGCAGCCTGGCTATTCTGGCCCGAGAGTTCGGTCTGCTGGTCAGTGCCGGCAGTGATTTTCATGCCCCAGGCGCCTGGTCCGAAATTGGCGTGTATCGCCCGTTGCCGGAGGATCTGCCGCCGCTTTGGTGTCGGTTCAAACAAAATGACCAGCCTACTGCCGTCTGAACAGGAAGATACCGTGAGTCAATTTTTTCAGGTCCATCCGGACAATCCGCAGGCGCGCCTGATCAAACAGGCCGTGGAAATCATCCGGGCCGGCGGTCTGGTGGTGTACCCCACCGATTCGTCCTACGCGCTGGGTTGCCAGATGGGCGACAAGACCGCGGTGGAGCGTATCCGCCGCCTGCGCCAGCTCGACGACAAGCACAATTTCACCCTGATGTGCTGCGACCTGTCGCAACTGGGGCTGTTCGCCAAGGTTGACACCGCCGCGTTCCGGGTGCTCAAGGCGCATACGCCGGGGCCCTACACCTTCATCCTCGGCGCCACGCGCGATGTGCCACGGCTGGTGTTGCATCCCAAGCGTCGCACCATCGGTCTGCGAGTGCCGCAGCATCCCATTGCCCAGGCACTGTTGCAGGAACTGGGCGAGCCGCTGATGAGTGTCAGCCTGATCATGCCCGGCGAAACACTGCCGATGAGTGATCCGCTGCAGATGCGCCAAGTCCTCGAGCATCAGGTGGACTTGATCATCGACGGGGGCGAGGGCGGTATCTCGGCGTCTACCGTGATCAATCTGGCCGAGGGCGATCCACAAGTCGTCCGCGTCGGCTGTGGCGATCCGACACCGTTCGGGGTCGAAGTCGAGTGACCGACGCGCAATCTCTGGATCCTCAGGCCGACGCTCAGCAGGAATTGCCGTTTGCGATGGTCTACGGTCAGGCCGTCACGCAGATGCCGGTCGACCTGTACATTCCTCCGGACGCGCTGGAAGTCTTCCTCGAGGCGTTCGAAGGTCCGCTGGACTTGCTGCTCTACCTGATCCGCAAGCAGAACATCAACATCCTCGACATCCCGGTGGCGGAAATCACTCGCCAGTACATGGGCTATGTGGAGCTGATGAAAACCGTCCGCCTGGAGCTGGCCGCCGAATATCTGGTGATGGCCGCCATGCTTGCCGAAATCAAGTCGCGGATGCTGTTGCCGCGCTCCGAGACGGCTGAGGAGGAAGAGGACGATCCGCGCGCCGAGCTGATTCGCCGTCTGCAGGAATACGAACGCTTCAAGGCCGCGGCGGAGGGCATCGACGGTTTGTCCCGTGTCGGCCGGGACGTCGTGGTGCCCAGGCTGGATGCGCCTGAAGCGCGGGCGCGCAAGCTGCTGCCGGACGTTGCGCTCGAAGAATTGCTGATGTCCATGGCCGAGGTCCTGCGGCGCGCCGACATGTTCGAGAGCCATCAGGTCAGCCGTGAAGCGCTGTCCACCCGCGAGCGCATGAGTGATGTGCTGGAGCGCCTGAAGGGCGCGGGTTTCGTGCCGTTTGCCGAGTTGTTCACGGCAGAGGAGGGGCGGCTGGGCGTGGTCGTCACGTTCATGGCCGTGCTTGAGCTGGTCAAGGAGCAGTTGGTGGAACTGGTGCAGAACGGACCCTTCGCTGTCATTCATGTGCGCGCGCGAGCCGAATAAAGAGCTGATCGATGAACCTGAATGAACCCCGCGAACTCGCGCCGCTGCTCGAAGCTTTTCTGCTGGCCTCCGGAAAACCGCAATCGCTGGAGCGGCTCTATGAGCTGTTCGAAGAAGGCGAGCGTCCGGAGCCTGCGGTATTCAAGAAGGCGCTGACCTTGCTGGGCAAGTCGTGCGATAACCGTGCGTTCGAGCTCAAGGAGGTGGCGACCGGCTACCGCCTGCAGATCCGCGAGAAGTTCGCGCCGTGGGTCGGTCGCTTGTGGGAAGAGCGCCCGCAGCGTTACTCGCGGGCGCTGCTGGAAACCATGGCGCTGATCGCCTATCGCCAGCCAATCACTCGCGGCGAGATTGAAGATGTGCGCGGCGTTGCGGTCAACAGCAACATCGTCAAGACCTTGCTGGAGCGCGAGTGGATCAGGATCGTCGGCTACCGCGATGTGCCGGGCAAGCCGGCGATGTTCGCGACCACCAAGGCGTTCCTCGATCACTTCAACCTCAAGAGCCTCGATGAACTGCCGCCGTTGGCCGATCTGCGGGAAATGGAGGCCGAGCCTGTCCTTGATTTCGATGACGCGCCCGTGCCTGCGCATCTGCAGGCGCTGGCCGATGCCAGCCTTGCGGACGAAACGGAGCAGGAGCCGGAAGCGCCGCGCGACGAAACCAGCTTCCGCAGCCTGCTGGCCGAGCTGGACACGATGGAACACGGCCTGAAAATCGACTTCGACGATTTATTGCTCGATGACGCCGATAAAGAGTCTGAATTGGAAGATGAGCGAACGGACGACGAAGATCCCCGGTGACGCGGCAAGGCTCAATTTGCCGTAGACCTGTAGGAGCGCGCTTGCCCGCGATACGGTTGGTCGCACAGAACTGTCTCGGATGTGCCGACGTCTCGCGAGCAAGCTCACTCCTGCATCATCCGCAGTCCATTGCAGGAGTGAGCTTGCTCGCGATTGGGGAGTGTCGGCCAGTACAAGGGTGACGGGCATGCCGCCCTCGCGGGAAAGCGCGCTCCTACAACGGATAAATCCACTCTTCAGGGCTTTTCATGAGCAGCAAAAACCCCTGCATCAGCATCTGCAAATTCGACGATGACATCTGCATCGGTTGTGGGCGCAGCAAGCGCGAAATCAAATCGTGGAAGAAGATGGACAAGGACGAAAGACGCGCGGTATTGGCCGAGTCGGTGGCCCGCCTGAGTAAGCTCAAGCGTGCCGGTCGACGGAAAAAGAAGTGATCGCGGTCATGCGGCCAGGGTTTTCGTCTAGTCTGTGATGCGCAACGCGTGACATGAGCGTATGATTCGCGACCTTTTGGCGATCCGCACTCGCCACAGGTTCCAGTTTTCAGCCCCGTTTCGCAGCCGAGCGTCGCTTCGGTCAGCGAGCAGGGCAACAGGCCGTGCCCACTCGCGCACGGTCTGATCGACACACCGGGAGGTGCCCAGATGAGTGAACAAGACAAGCGGGACAAAGAGATCGGCCCAGCAGGCGAGAAACTGCAAAAGGTCCTCGCCCGTATTGGCGTCGGCTCGCGCCGTGACGTCGAAGCGTGGATCGGCGAAGGCCGCATCAAGGTCAACGGCGTTCAGGCAAGCCTGGGTCAGCGCGTGGACCTGCACGACGCCATCAGCGTCGACGGTCGCGTGATCAAGCGCGAAGAAGCGGCCGAAACGGTCCGTCGCGTCATCATGTACAACAAGCCCGATGGCGAAATCTGCACCCGCGACGACCCTGAAGGCCGTCCGACCGTGTTCGACCGCCTGCCGCGTCCTAAAGAAGGTCGCTGGATCAATATCGGTCGCCTGGACATCAACACCACCGGTCTGCTGATGTTCACCACCGACGGTGAACTGGCCAACCGCCTGATGCACCCCTCGTTCGAAATGGACCGCGAGTACGCAGTGCGCGTCCGTGGCGAGGTCGACGACGACATGCTGCTGCGCCTCAAGAACGGCGTGATTCTGGAAGACGGTCCGGCGCGTTTCACCGACATCCAGCAAGCGCCGGGCGGTGAAGGCTTCAACCATTGGTACCACTGCGTGGTGATGGAAGGCCGTAACCGCGAAGTGCGTCGCCTGTGGGAATCCCAGGGTCTGGTGGTCAGCCGCCTGAAGCGCGTGCGCTTCGGTCCGGTGTTCCTGAACTCGGATCTGCCGATGGGCCGCTGGCGCGAAATGACCCAGCAGGAAGTCGATATCCTCAGCGCCGAAGTGGGCCTCAAGCCTGTCGCCATGCCGCAGATGAACGCCAAGACCAAGGACAAACTGGAGCGCTTGCAGCGCCAGTCGTCGCGTCCGTTGGGCAAAGGCGAACGCGTTCGTCAGTTGCGTCCGGCCAAGGACGCAGCGCCTGCCGAACGTCCGGCCCGTGAGCCGCGCATGGCCGATGGCGAACGTCCAGCCCGCAAACCGGCTGACAGCAGTCGCCCGGCGCGCTCGCCTCGTCCGGCGGCCGGTGGTCGCAGCGACAGCCGCACGGACAACAGCCGTGGCACGCCAGTGGCGGAACGTCCGAGCGAGATGAACAAGCGCCCGGCGAAACCGAAAACTACGCGTCCTGGCATCAAGCTGGCTGACGACAAAACGCCTTCGGGCAAGCGTCGTGGCGCACCGGCCGGCTCTGGCCAGCGTCCGGGCTTCGGTCGTCGCAAGCCCGAGTAAGGTTGGGGTGAACATGAAAACGCCAGTCGAACGACTGGCGTTTTTCTTTGCGCGCGGTTTACAGATTCACGTATTGGGTGCCGTCGAATACGACCCTGCGATCGACCGCGAGCGCGCCATCGTTGAAGATCAGATCAAGGTGATGACTGCCTTTGGCGCCGCCGCCCAGCCCCAGGTGCAGGCCACAGTGACGCTCTTCGAAGCCGGCATTGCGCGCGTATAACTGTCTGACGCCCTCATTGGTGCCGATGCCCAACTCCTCGACCCGCCGGTTCGACGGATTGGCATCCAGATACTTGTTGAAGTCCTTCTCAAGCCCCGGCACTTGTGTTGCGACGCGCGTGATCGTCGAGTCTTCGATCCACAGTTCCAGCGGCGAGTCAATGACCCCGTACTTACGCGCGAACGGAATGGTGCTGAGGAAGGTGCCGACAAACTTCACCTGGCCGTTGATCGAGTCGCTGTGGGTGGCAATCTCACCGGGTGCCAGGTCGTAATTGCCGACGCCGTTGATATTGGTCCACTTCTTCAGCTCACGCAGCGGTGCGTCGAAATGCGAGCCGCGTGCATCGCTGAAGGTCAAGGTCTGGCCCTGATTCATGGTGTCGATGAGCGCGGCGTTCAAATGGGCGATCCGCTCAGGTTTGATGCTGAAGGTGTCGTAGAAATAAAGGCCGTAATCCTTGAACAACAATGATTTTTTCCACTGTTCCGACATCACGGTCTGCAAGGAACGGATGTACGCCGGGCCTTCCGCGCTCGGGTTGGGCAGGGTCGAGGCATCGTAGAACAGGACGTACAGGTCGGCGCGGGTGATGGCCTGCGCCAGCTCCTCGATGGGCGAACTGTCCAGAGGCATTGTGCTGAAGTGAAAGCTGTCGCGAGCCGTCGGGCTTTCGACGATGGCGCCGACCGTGGCGCTGTACGCTTCGGTGTGGGCAAGCAGCACATTGGGCGAGGGCATGCCGGCGACTGCTGGATGATGGTGCAGGTAATAAAGAAAATGCTCGATGGCGCTGCTCTGTTCCGTCATGGGGCGCTCCCTTGCGAAGGCTGAAAACAAAAAAGGGCGAGCGCGTCAGCCGCGCTCGCCCCCGGTTGCCTTAGAACGGCCACATCGCGGTGCCGAACGCCACCACGGCGTCAGCTTGCATCATCTCCACGGCGGCATCATGAGTGGGTGCTTCAAACCAGTCGTCCAGTTGCAGTTCTTCTTCCAGAGTGTTTTCCACAGATTGCATAGGTGAATCTCCTGAGAATGACGTACTTGCCGAATGCGACGAGAACAGTCTGGCCGGCGCCTGCGACTGACTCGTCTAGGAAGCACGCTGACCTTCGTGGCCAGCAAGCGAGGAAAAAGCTAGTTCAATAGTCTGACTGTTGCAAAAGCGAATTTGCCCTGAAAATGCTGGCAATTGGCCTGTGAAAACAAAAACTTGCAGAAAAAACAACGCCCGAGCTGAAGCGTTTCTGCTGAAATTTTTTTTCCGTCGGTTTTGTGTCGGTTTTTGTACATTTCTCCTTCAGCGCCGCCTTTCGAATAGTCGGACATTTACTTCCGAGCCCCGTATTCAACCGGCCCTGGCCTGACCGAATGCGCAGGTTTTCACGGCCAGCGGCGGCGCTGAGGGTGTACAATGCGCCGCGTTTTTTCTGTGATCCATCGGCGCATGGCCGCCAACCAGACTCGGGGTTTACCCACCCTGTCTTCCATTCCGCCGCGTCATGAGCGCGTCGGGTTCGATTCCGTCACAGACAAGAACAACAAGGTGACTATGCAATGAGTGAACACATGTCCCATTCGGGTGACTTGAAACGTGGTCTTAAAAACCGTCATATCCAGCTGATCGCCCTGGGTGGCGCCATCGGCACGGGATTGTTCCTGGGGTCGGCGGGCGTTCTCAAATCGGCGGGTCCGTCGATGATCCTCGGCTATGCCCTGTGTGGTTTCATCGCCTTCATGATCATGCGTCAATTGGGCGAGATGATCGTCGAAGAGCCGGTCGCCGGCTCGTTCAGCCATTTCGCACACAAGTATTGGGGCGGTTTCGCGGGCTTCCTGTCGGGCTGGAACTGCTGGGTCCTGTACATTCTGGTGGGCATGTCCGAGCTCACCGCGGTCGGCAAATACGTGCAGTACTGGTGGCCGGAAATTCCTGCATGGGCGTCGGCGGCCGCGTTTTTCGTGATGATCAACGTCATCAACCTGGCCAACGTCAAGGTGTTCGGCGAGGCCGAGTTCTGGTTCGCCATTATCAAGGTCGTCGCCATATTGGGCATGATCGCGCTGGGCAGTTACATGCTGGTCAGCGGCAACGGCGGACCTCAGGCGTCGGTCAGTAACCTGTGGGATCACGGCGGCTTCTTCCCTAACGGCGCCGGCGGGCTGGTGATGGCGTTGGCGTTCATCATGTTTTCCTTCGGCGGCCTGGAAATGCTCGGCTTCACAGCGGCAGAAGCGGACCAGCCCCGGACCATCATCCCCAAGGCCATCAATCAGGTGATCTATCGCATCCTGATTTTCTACATCGGTTCGCTGGTGGTGCTGCTGTCGCTGACACCGTGGGATGCCTTGCTCGCCGACCTCAACGCCTCTGGTGACGCTTACAGCGGCAGCCCGTTCGTGCATGTGTTTTCAATGCTGGGCAGTACGGTGGCTGCACACATCCTCAACTTTGTCGTGCTGACTGCGGCGCTGTCGGTTTACAACAGTGGCACGTATTGCAACGCACGGATGCTGTTCGGCATGGCCGAGCAAGGCGATGCACCCCAGTCGCTGGCGCGGGTAGACGGACGCGGCGTGCCGGTACGGGCCATTCTGGTGTCGGCCGCGGTGACGCTGATTGCCGTGCTGCTCAACTACCTGATGCCGCAGAATGCGTTGGAACTGTTGATGTCGCTGGTGGTGGCGACCCTGGTGATCAACTGGGCGATGATCAGCTATTCGCACCTTAAATTCCGTCAGCATCTGGCTCGCAAAGACCAGCAACCGCTGTTCAAGGCGCTCTGGTATCCGTACGGCAACTACATTTGTCTGGCCTTCGTGGTGCTGATTCTGGGCATCATGCTGATGATTCCGGGCATCCGGGTTTCGGTCTTTGCGATTCCGGTCTGGCTGGTAGTGATGTGGGTGTTTTACGTGATCAAGAACAAACGCCTGCCCAGCGGCGAGTCCATGGCGCAGCGCACGTCGATCATCAAATAGCTGAACGCGGCGCAGGGTGCGCCGCGATTTTCAGCAGGCTGCAACGTTTGTGGGCGAGCTTGCTCGCGAAGGCGTAACGTCAGGCTCATCAGTATCATTCGACCGGACGCATTCGTGAGCAGGCTCGCTCCACAGGTTTGATAGTCGCCCCTCATAGGCTCAGGCAAGTCCCATGCTGATCATTTCCAACAACGTGCACCTGCCAGACAACGAAGTCGAACTGACCGCCATTCGCGCACAAGGCGCGGGCGGCCAGAACGTCAACAAGGTGTCCAGCGCGGTGCACCTGCGATTCGACATCAACGCATCGTCCCTGCCGCCGTTTTACAAAGAACGGTTGCTGGCGCTGCGCGACAGCCGCATCACAGGCGACGGCGTGGTGATCATCAAGGCTCAGCAATACCGGACGCAGGAGCAGAATCGCGCGGACGCGCTGGAGCGACTGAGCGAATTAATCGTCAGTGCCGCGAAGGTTGAGAAAAAGCGCCGGCCGACCAAGCCGACACTGGGCTCGAAGACGCGCAGACTCGAATCCAAATCCAAGCGCGGGTCGATCAAGGCAGGGCGGGGCAAAGTGGATTTTTGAGCGTGTTGACAGGACTGCTTCGACCGACGGTCTGGCAGTCCTGCGTGGTCACACCGCCGCCGGTTTTTCCCGCATGACCTTGGCCTGCTTATACAGGTAGATGCTCAACCCCAGCCCGCCCAGCGATGCCAGGGCCGCGAACAGGAAAATCGACGCGAAGCCAAAGCCTGACGCCACCAGACCCGCAACCGGGCCGGTGATCCCCAGCGACAGGTCGATGAACAGTGAGTAAGCCCCCACCGCCGCGCCCCGACTGGCCGCAGGCACCAGATTGACCGCTTCGACCCCCAGCGCCGGGAACACCAGCGAAAAGCCGAATCCGGTCAGCGCTGCACCTGCCAGCGCGAGGTTAGGGTTGGGTGCCAGCCACAGCAATAACAGGCCGAGCGCCTCCACCGACAGACAGGCGATCGCCACGCGAAAGCCGCCGATGCGGTTGATCATGTTGCCGAACAGCAGACGCGCACCAATGAAACAGGCGCCGAACAGGCTCAGGCACAGCACCGCGTTGGGCCATGCATGGCTTGCGTAGTACAGCGTGATGAACGTTGCGATGGTGCCAAATCCGATCGACCCCAATGCCAGCCCGGTGCCGTGAGGCAGGACACGGCCAAGCACATGCAGAAACGGCATCCGTTCGCCATGCACGATAGGCGCCGGGGTCTTTTTCCACGCCAGCGAAATACCCAGCGCGGCGAGCAGCATGATGCTTACACCCATGCTCCACAGGCCCATGGCATTGACCAGCAACACGCCCAGTGGCGCGCCGATTGCCAGTGCGCCATAACTGGCGATGCCGTTCCAGGAAATCACTTTGGCGGTATTGGCTGCCCCCACGCGGCCGATGCCCCAGCCGATGGAGCCCGAGCCTACGAGGCTCTCCGCACTGCCCAGTACCAGCCGACCGATGAACAGGCTGATCAGACTGAGCATCGGCCATGCGTCCAGCCATCCCGCCAGCAGCATGAACACGCCGCTCAGGCCGCAGCCGAACAGGCCGATGATGACGGCCTTCTTGGGGCCTTTGTTGTCGATGATTTTGCCGGCATAGGGCCGACTGAGCAGTGTCGCAAGGTATTGAACACTGATCACGAGCCCGGCTGCGACGGCGCCGAAGCCCAGGTCGGTGTGGACGTAGCCAGGCAATACGGCCAAGGGAATGCCGATGTTCAAATAACCGATAAAGGTGAACAGCACAATGGAAACGACTTGTAGTGTCACGGCCATTGGGCGTTGAGGGGAGGCGCTCGAAGCGTCTGGCATGGGCATCTAATCCACGATTACGACAGAAGGGGGACAGCGGGGGCGAAACAGAATGAAGCGTAGACGCTTGAAGCCAAGCGATAGATCACATGATAGCGAGGCAAGCCCGCTCATGGCAGCAGAAGGTTGAATCGGGACTGAATCAGGCGGCTTTTTTGTGTGTCGTGTGGACTGACCTTGATCGAACGATTCAGCCCTTATGGAAGTACGCCTCGAAGACGCTCTTGCATAGGGGCTGAAAATCAGCCTTCAGCGTGGGCGTTGGGCTTTCTTGCTGTCATCACGTTTCCCGCTGGCTTGCATCTCGATCGGCTGACCTAGTTCCTGACGGGCTGCTGCGCTTTGCTGGGATTGGCTTGGGAAGGGGAAGTTTGGGATTTCATGCATAGCGTCGCTCCTCACAAGTTTTTCTGCTGATTTGAACAGCGCGTCCAAAAAACGCTCAGGGAGGATACAGCACGCGACATGACAATCAGACTTTTAATGCTGGCCGTTGGTCATGTAGTGAGGACAGGGCGCTACAACAGGCGCGCAACGGGTAGGTAGATGCCTGGCAGGACCGGCCTTCCCGGCTAAAGCCGGTCCTACGAGATTGTGAGTCGCTCCGGTAGGACCGGCTTCAGCCGGGAAGAGGCCGGTATGTGCAACATCAGTTTCGCGGTATGGCGACTGACGCCTTCCCGGCTAAAGCCGGTCCTACGGATTGTGCGTTGCTACGGTAGGACCGGCTTCAGCCGGGAAGAGGCCGGTATGTGCAACATCAGTTTTGCGGTATGGCGACTGACGCCTTCCCGGCTAAAGCCGGTCCTACGGATTGTGCATTGCTCCGGTAGGACCGGCTTCAGCCGGGAAGAGGCCGGTATGTGCAACATCAGTTTTGCGGTATGGCGACTGACGCCTTCCCGGCTGAAGCCGGTCCTACGGATTGTGAGTCGCTCCGGTAGGACCGGCTTCAGCCGGGAAGAGGCCATTTGGATGTCCTGATTATTCGTCCGTGCACACCGCCGCGAACGCTGCGGCCAGTGCGTCGAGCCGGGTTGCGTCGATGCCTGCCACGTTGGCTCGTCCGGCCGCGACCATGTACACGCTGTGTTCCTTGCGCAGGCGTTCGACTTGATGGTCGTTCATGCCGGTGTAGGAAAACATGCCGCGTTGCACGCCGATGTGAGCGAAACGTTCGCCCAGACCCAGCGGTGTCAGTGCCTCCACCAGACCCTGACGCAGTTGCGCGATACGGCTGCGCATTTCTTCCACTTCATCGGCCCACAAGGCTTTGAGTTCTGGATCGCCGAGGATTTCAGCCACCACTGCAGCGCCATGATCCGGCGGATTGGACCACAGGTTGCGCGCCGTCGCCGAGAGCTGGCTGCGCACGTCCGCGAGTTTTTCGCTGTTGTCGGCACAGACCAGCAACGCGCCGGTACGCTCCCGATACAGGCCAAAGTTCTTCGAGCAGGAGCTGGTGATCAGCAGCTCCGGCAGCTCAGCCGCGAACAGGCGCACGGCCCAGGCGTCCGCCTCCAGTCCGTCGCCGAAGCCCTGGTAGGCGAAGTCGATCAATGGCAGCAGGTTGCGGCGCTTGACGATTTTCAACACCTGTTGCCAGTCGTCATGAGACAGGTCGAAGCCGGTCGGGTTGTGGCAGCAAGCGTGCAACAGCACCACGTCGCCTTCCGGCACGGTGTTCAGCGTTTCGAGCATGGCCGCCACGTTGAGCGTGTTGTCGCGACCTACGTACGGGTAGTGACTGACCTTCAGGCCCGCTGCCGCATAGATGGTTTCATGGATCGGCCAGGTCGGATCGCTCAACCAGATGCCCTTGCCCGGCAGGCAGTTGGCGATGAAGTCGGCGCTCAGGCGCAGGGCACCGGTGCCGCCCGGGGTCTGCGTGGCGCCCACGCGTTTGCTTGAAATCAGCGGCGAGTCGGCGCCCATCACCAGTTCACAGATCAGCGTACCGAAGCGAGGCTCGCCATGGCCGCCGATGTAGGTCTTGGTCGGCTGCGAATCCACCAGACGCTGCTCGGCCAGCTTGACCGCGCGCGGAATGGTGGTCAGGCCTTGCGCGTCCTTGTACACGCCCACGCCCAGATCGAACTTGTGCGGATTCGGGTCTTTGGCGTAGGCCTGAATCAAGCCCAGGATCGGATCATCGGGTACGCGCTGAATCTGTGAAAAGTGCATTTACTTACGGCCCTCGGCGCCTTTCGCCACCTCGTCGGTGCGGGCGGCCATGATGAAGTCGTTGCGGTGCAGCCCTTTGATCGAGTGGCTCCACCAGGTCACGGTCACTTTGCCCCATTCGGTCAGAAGACCGGGGTGATGACCTTCGGCTTCGGCAATTTCGCCGACCGCGTTGGTAAACGCCAGCGCAAATTTGAAATTCTTGAAGAGATACACCTTTTCAAGCTGCATCACGCCGTCGCGAACCTCGATATTCCAGTCCGGGATCTGGCGCAGCAGTTCTGGCAATTCGGCTTCGCTGACCTGCGGGGCGTCAGCGCGGCAGGCTTCACAGTGAGCCTGATTCAATGAAGGGGTCAACGTGGTCATAAAGGATGTCCTTGTTCAGGCAGCTTCTGGTTTAGGTGCAAAACGCGGCGCGTGCAGGCCGAGGCGGGTGGCGGTCTGGACCATGTCCATGATGTCTTCATGGGCGAGGTCGAACAGACGCTTGAGGTCCGGCAGCACGAAATACAGGGGTTGCAGGATGTCGATCCGATAGGGCGTGCGCATGGCCTCGATCGGGTCGAAAGCCTGGTGCGTTGGCGCTGTCGAGAGGCTGTACACCGTTTCCTTGGGCGAGGACAGGATCCCCCCGCCGTATATCTTGCGCCCTTGTGGCGTTTCCATCAGCCCGAATTCGATCGTCATCCAGTAGAGGCGGGCAAGATACACGCGTTGTTCTTTGCTGGCTGCAAGACCGAGCTTGCCGTACGCGTGGGTAAATTCTGCAAACCAGGGGTTCGTGAGCAGCGGGCAATGTCCGAATATCTCATGGAAGATGTCAGGCTCTTGCAAGTAGTCCAGTTCTTCTTCGCTGCGTATGAAGGTCGCCACTGGAAATCGTTTACTGGCGAGCAGCTCGAAGAACGTCTGAAAGGGAATCAGTGCAGGAACCCGCGCGACTTGCCAGCCCGTGGTGGCCTCCAGAACCCGGTTGATTTCGCTCAGTTGCGGGATGCGATCATGGGGCAGGTTCAGCTTCTCGATGCCGTCGAGGTACTCCTGACAGGCGCGGCCTTCGATGACTTTCAACTGACGGGTGATCAGCGTGTTCCACACGGCGTGATCAGCCTGCGGATAATCGATAAACCCTGCTGCGTCCGGCTCACGGGCAACGTACTTCGTACTCATGCTGCTCTCCTGAATGGCTTTTGTTTTCTGGAGCGATGGGTGCAGATCGACTGCTTGTGGCTATTGATAACCGATCCCTGGCCCTCAAACAGAGCCTGTGGGAGCTGAGCCGGGTGGCTGACAGGCGCCGGCTGTAAAGAAATCCTGACGGTTGCATGGAATTCGTCGCAAATCTGCGTGCGGGAAGGCCGGAACGTCGCTGGGCTGTCACGTATTCTTGACGGTAAAATCTGCGCAACTATAAAAATCGCCTGATCAGAGAGCCGAATCTCATGCGCATCAAAGTGCACTGCCAGAACCGCGTCGGGATTCTGCGCGACATCCTCGAATTGCTTGTTGCTTACGGCGTCAATGTGTCGGGAGGCGAAGTCGGGGGTGAGCATGGCGATGCCATCTATTTACGCTGTCCGAACCTGATCAACCTTCAGTTTCAGGCGCTCGTTCCGAAATTCGAGACGATTCCCGGCGTATTCGGCGTGAAGCGCGTGGGATTGATGCCCAGCGAGCGCAGGCACATGGAGCTCAATGCACTGCTGGGCGCGCTGGAATTTCCGGTGCTGTCCATCGACATGGGCGGCTCCATCGTCGCCGCCAACCGCGCCGCGGCGCAGCTGCTCGGCGTACGTGTCGACGAGGTGCCGGGAATTCCGCTGGCGCGTTATGCCGAGGACTTCGATCTGCCGCAACTGGTGCGCGCCAATCGGTCGCGGATCAACGGGCTGCGGGTTCAGATCAGAGGGGCGATTTTTCTCGCCGACATCGCGCCTTTACAGTCCGAGCACGAAGACAGCGAGGCCATGGCCGGCGCCGTCTTGACCCTGCACCGAGCCGACCGGGTCGGCGAGCATATCTACAACGTGCGCAAGCAGGAGCTGCGAGGCTTCGACAGCATTTTCCAGAGCTCGAAGGTCATGGCGGCAGTGGTGCGCGAGGCCAGGCGCATGGCGCCGCTGGACGCGCCGCTATTAATAGAAGGGGAAACCGGCACAGGTAAGGAACTACTGGCGCGCGCCTGTCATCTGGCCAGTCCTCGCGGACAGTCGCCGATGATGGCGCTCAATTGCGCCGGGCTGTCCGAATCCATGGCCGAGACCGAACTGTTCGGCTACGGTCCGGGCGCGTTCGAAGGCGCGCGGGCCGAGGGCAAGCTGGGCCTGCTGGAGCTGACGGCAGGCGGTACGTTGTTTCTCGACGGCGTGGCGGAAATGAGCGCGCGCTTGCAGGCGAAACTGTTGCGTTATCTGCAGGACGGCTGCTTTCGCCGTGTAGGCAGCGACGAAGAAGTGTATCTGGACGTACGCGTTATCTGCGCGACGCAGGTGGACTTGTCCGAGTTGTGCAGTCGCGGGGAGTTTCGCCAGGACCTCTATCATCGTCTGAACGTCCTGTCGCTGCACATTCCACCGCTGCGCGAATGCCTGGACGGACTGTCGCCGCTGGTCGAGCACTTTCTCGATCAGGCCAGCCGGCAGATTGGCTGTCCGCTTCCGAAGATCGGCCCCGAGGCGCTGGACCGGCTGCGCCGATACCATTGGCCCGGCAATGTCCGGCAGCTGGAGAACGTATTGTTTCAGGCGGTTTCTCTGTGCGAGGGCGGGGTGATCAGAGCGCAGCACATCCGTTTCCCCGACTATGGTGAGCGTCAGCCCTTGGACGGTTTCTCTCTCGACGGGAGCCTGGAAGACATTGTCGGACGTTTTGAGAAAGCGCTGCTCGAGCGGCTCCATGCCGAGCACCCGAGCAGCCGCTTGCTGGGCAAACGCTTAGGGGTGTCACACACCACCATTGCCAACAAGCTGCGTCAGTACCATCTGGGCCCTAAGTCAGATCTTTCGTAGCGGCCCGCCGAAACAGGCTGAACCCGCGAACCTCAAGCATTGGCTTGAGGTTCGCGGATCAACCTGGTCAACGCTCGGTGCTCAGCTCGGCGCGGTATAGGGCAAGATGTAACTGACCGAAAAATCGGCCTTTGGGTAGTCGAGTTTCAGACGCGGCAGAACGAATCCTCCGCACGAGTTGCAGGTATCCATCAGGGTGAAGAAGTGGATTTTGCTGATCGCCGTGTCCGCCGGCATGTCCCGTTTGAACGCCGTGACGATCAGGCGTTCGGCATCCAGGTAGCGGTCATGCTCGCGTATCTGGAGTTTTTTGGCGGTGCGCAGGACCGGCAGGCTGGTGAACGCCGGGTCCGGAGCCTGACCGCGCATACGTTCGCGCGCATCCACGAACCTGACCGGGGCGTCTTCACGAGGTTCGGGGGCTCGCAGCGTCAGGCCCTTGCCCCGTTTGCCACCCGCCAGTGCGTAGAAGACATGATGTTTGCCGTCAGAAGTCTGAGCCAGAAGGAACGCCAGGTTGGTCGTGTTCAGATGTTTGCGGATCATCTCGCCGGTCGCTATCAAGCCGATGTCGGCGGCAGGCACTGGAACCCAAAGGTGCCTGGAGGTGGAGGCGGGCAGAAGCCGATCAAGCACGACCGTGATGTGTTGACGCATTAACGGATCAGTCTCGGCCAGCTGCTTGAAGTTTGCGATGCTGCTCTTGGTCAGCGCGACGAAGTTTTCAAGCGCACGCGCCTGAGTGAGGATGTTTCGCGCGTAGCCCTCCATGATTGAGCTGTAGGAGCGATAACTGTGCTGCACGTCAACGCCGGGCCTCTCCAGCTCGAACAGCATGCGGGCAATGTTATCCATGTCCTGATCAAGGGTGCGTCGGCCCGCGCCAAGGCGGTAGCCCTCGCTCAGGGACAGATAGGCGTCAATTTCCGCATCGCAGGTGATGCGCTCAAAAGTGAGTGGCGTGCTTTCCGGTCGCACCGTGGCTTTATAGAACTGGCCGGTGTCGGCCTCAACGGCCAGATACTCAACCTCCTCGAACGTCAGCCTGATCGCGCGCAGTTCACGCTGATCGTTGACCGTCCTGCAGATCGAATCCAGTTGCACTACGGGCAGTTCCTGATTGATCCGTACCCGCCAGTCGGCATCGAGGTTGTCCGGCAGGCCCAGGGTCTGGTCCTTCAGCAGTCGGCCCTGGACGGTTGGGCGGTACTGCAGCGGCGTGGCGATGCCCATGTGGAGGGCTGTTTCCTCGGCCAGGGGCGCGAGCTTTTTGCGCCCGGCGGTTTTCGCCCTGGATGCGCCTGCTCCCCCGGGCACGTCGTCGACCCAGGTGCCGACCTTGCCGTCGTCTACCAACAGGTGGGTCTCTTGAGGAGTCGTCTGCCCGCGCACGGGCGTAAACCGCAGCGCAGGTCTGAAGCGGCGGGTCATGAATGCGTGACTGGCCTGTTCGCCGAGCTTGAACGGCTCGAGCGCCGGATCGATCGACGGGCGCGTCGTCGAAAGCAAGACCAGTGCGCCGGAGCAGCTTGCCTGCTCCAGCCCCCTGCGGACGACGCAGTGCGCGGGCACTTTTTCCCACTGTCTGAGCCCCGCATCGGTAGATTCCAGCTCGACTTTTCGTAACAAGCCGGAAGGCTTCTGCTCGTCGAAGCGGTAGCTGACATCGTCGATGATCAAGTCAGTAATCGTTTGCTCCCGACGTGCCACACGTATGTTTCGGCCACTGGTTACGGATAAGTCGTACCCATGCCCGGCGATTTCGTTCAGGTGCACCGCGCCCGGAAACTGGCCTGGCAGCAAGTGCTTCTGGGTCGTGATGAAGACTGCTGGATCATTCATGCCGGTCGCTGGCTCCAGGTAGAGCCGGGGGCCGTAAGGCTTCAGATCGTGGGGATTGCACCAGCGGTAGTCCGGGCTCTGGGCGTCGGAGATGTTTCGGACGAGGACCTGATTGACGTTATCCACCTTTGCCAGCATCAAGGCTGTGTCGGCCGTTGCCTCGGTGTCAGGGATGCGCTGGAACATGCCGCTGCGCTGGGTGAATTTGCCAGTGACCACCGAGGCGCGGGCAGCATGCACCCGTTGCTCGAAGCTCACGCGCTCGGCCTCCAGACCGGCAAACCACTTGGCGGTCTGCTGGCGTGGACGGGCCGGCGAAGGCGGATGAGGCGACCACAGACGCATTTTATTGCCCAGCTTGATCAGCGGGCTGAGTGTGCGTCCGGCGATGTTCATCACCGTGCCGACTTCTCCGACAACGTCGGTCACGCAGGAGAAAGCCTCGCCACCGGTATTGACGTCAACGCACCCGACGAGGGGGATCACCGATTTGATCAGATTCCAGGCATACGAGGCGTCGGAGGTCGACTCGCGGTGCCGCTTGTAAGCTTCCCAACGGGTGGCGCCTTTGCAGGTGTCGCGCAATGCCTGACTGTGGTGCAAGAAAATCCCTTCAACGAAACCCTGTACCAGATACGTCAGATTGTCGGTGTCCGGGGCTCGGTGCAGCGGCACGGCGTTTGGCAGGCCGGATTTCACATAGGGCAGAGGCACGCCGTTGTAGTGCTCATGATCTGGGTCGAGTAAAGCGTTCAGCGCTGCGGCGGCGAGGCTCGAATCATCAAGCCGCGTGGCCCAACTGGCATCGACATTCATGCACTCAAATGTGTGGCGCTCCGGGAACAGTTCGTACACCCAATGCTCGCCCTGTCGAGCGACATGGACCAACCCGCCATGCCCGCCCCGGCAGGCCTGCCAGTCACTCGCAGGACTGCTGTCGACCGAGGGAACCGCGCCCTCCACCGGGCCGACATATTGTCGCCATTCGACCGCGTAACAGACGATGTCCGCACCTGACAGACGATCGCGGTGACGCGCCGGCAGTTCGTCCAGAAAAAGCGTCATCAGGTCCGTGTAGGTGTGGCGGGCCTCCTGTAAATACCGATCGAAGGCCAGATTGAATTGCAACGTGGCATCGGGCAGTGGCTGTGTCAGCGGATGTGGAGGGCGATACGCAGTGCCATTGTCCAGATAAGCTTCAAGTTCGGTGCTCTTTTCATGGGGCGACGTGCTGGCAGCGTCCGGGTCGATGCCCGCTTTTATCAGCAATCGTTGAGCCTCATTAAGACGGTCGGGAAGATCATTGAGGGCCTGTCGACCACATGCGGACTCGAAGTATCGGGTCATGCGAGCGATTTCATCGGCCGTGTACCGGGGATGTTCGCTGACGTTGTTCTGATAAACATTCCACACGATGATGGCCTCAACTTGCGTCGTGGCGACGTGCAGCTTTTCCTCCGTCGTGACGGCCTGCGCAGCAAGACCGGCTGGCAGCGCTTCCCATTCAGCGAATGTGCGGGTGTCTGGCGCGGCGCGGTCCAGCGTCATGGCGTGCCGCAGGTTGGCCCAGCGCAGATCGGGTTGGTAGCGGAAATCGTCGGATGCGTCGGTCAGCAGCAGCTCCGGCGCAAAGCGCGCTGCCAGCAACTGCATGATGATCTGGGCGTCGGCGTGACGGCAGCCCAGCGTGCTGCGCAGGCTGTTGGTCAAATTGATGCGTATGTCGTACAGCGAACAGTCGGCGTTGTCTTCGGCAAACAGGTGAAAGTCCAGCACGTAGCCGATGCGTCGTTGACGGATGGGATAAATGCAGTCGATCAATGCCTGGATCGTCAGCTGCCGCGCCATCGAGTCCGACGCCTGACGCTTGTCCTGCGGGTTGTACCACTCCAGCGCCTCAATCAGCAGGTTTTGCAAGGCAGCAAACGGCGCGCAGTTGAGCACGGCATCAAGGGCGAGGTTCGCCGGGTGGGTCAAGGTAGCACCGGGGAAAAACGCCATTCTGTCCTGTCTGCCAGCAACCAGGTCCGCGCCGGCTGCGATTTCCTGGAGGCTGGCACAGCGAAATTCACCGCTGGCGACCCTCAGCAGGTCCATCGGCAGCAGGTTCAGGAGCTTGTCGCAGAGCGAGTCTCCAGGCGCCTCGGACAGCAGGTGGCTCATCAATGCATGCAGGTCCTGATAACCGTGCAGATGGAGAGGCGGGGGTAGGGCTGGCGTCTTGGTTGTCGGCACACCATGGTTTAACTCGTCGTACAGCAGGAACGCCGCGGCCCATAACGCGCCAACGCGGCGCAACGGCGGCAACGTTCTCCACAACCGGTCAGCCAGGGAAAACGTCTTGTACGTGCAAGCGCTCTCGCGAATCTCGGTCAAGGCCGCATCCAGTGTGCCCGGCACGCTTTGCTCAATGACCAGGCGGCAGACAGTGCGGAAAAATGTCACACGGCTTTGCGGGTCAACAGGTTTGTCTGTATCGCCGTCGTACAGCACGCTACTGATATAACGGCCTGTCTCGTCGGCGGCGAGCCCGCGATTGATCAACGTCAGGTAGTCACGGTCGTGCAGCGTCCGCTCAACGACGTGATCGGCCGCCAGATACTGTTTGAATACATCGGCAAGAGAGACAGTGACGGATTGAGGGCCGGTGATGTCGTTGAGCACAACGATGTCCTCAGCCTTGAGACGTTGCAGTCTCGCGCTGATGTCGGCGGATGTATCGCGGGGGATGTTGGAACTCATGTATTGCGCTTCCTGTTTAATCTCGAACCTTCTGTCCCCAGTGACGACTGGCGACTAATGTCAGAAGATGTTCGTTATTTCAAGAAGCGCCGGGTATTACATATATATATTTAAAATAAACGTTAATGGGCAATCGACACGCATCAAGCCTCGCGACGATTGTCTGCGAGGCATGAGGTTTGATGCGTCGGTCAGCCGTTGCTGCAACCGTTGCCCATCACCTGGTATTCGAGGACGTGGCGTTTGCCAGCAGAGTCTTCGTAAGTCATGCGTTGCGGGACCACGGCGCAGACGTTGGGCACTTCGTCAACGGAGATGACTTTCGCGATGTCCAGATGAGTCGAGTAAGTGTATTGCTCGACCGGTTGTGCCTGGCTGGAGACTTCATTCGGTCCGTCCTGCGCCATTGCGGCGACGCTGAAACCACAAAGAGCCATTACAACCACTGCAGCTTTCATTACATGTTTCCTCTAAGTTGCTTCATCAACTCCGCGATGCAGGAAGTGCGATCGTCAGGGTGCACAGAACCCTTGTGGGGCTCTGCGTGAAGCCAGTTGATTACCAGGTTTGTTTACATGATTGGCAAGCCGGTGTGGGGGGGCTGTTAGTTGTCAATCATTTGCCGTGTTGGCGGAATGAATTCTATGCCGCTGCCCAAAGGTTATATAGAAACCATTCTGATAAAGACTATTGAGTGAATCGGCAACAATCGGTGTTTTCGCGGCGGATGGTTACAATCGTCTAGTTCTTTGGTCGTAGTGCCTGCATGAAGATTTGCTGAAAATCGGGCACTTCAGCGGAATTCGGCGTTATGCTCTGATCCGGTAAGACCATCGTCGAATGGCTTTTACGGCCATCGGCGGATACAACGGCGCTATACAAAAACAACATTTCCACCGAGGTAAGAAAGATGAGTGCGGCTTCCCTGTACCCCGTCCGCCCTGAAGTGGCAGCCCAGACGCTGACTGACGAGGCGACCTACAAGGCCATGTACCAGCAGTCGGTGGTCAACCCCGATGGCTTCTGGCGTGAACAAGCCCAGCGCCTTGACTGGATCAAGCCTTTCACCACCGTCAAACAGACCTCCTTCGACGACCATCGCGTCGACATCAAGTGGTTCGCCGATGGCACCTTGAACGTTTCCTACAACTGTCTTGACCGCCATCTGGCAGAACGTGGCGATCAGGTCGCAATCATCTGGGAAGGCGACGACCCTTCCGAAAGCCGCAATATCACCTACCGCGAACTGCATGAAGAAGTCTGCAAGTTCGCCAACGCCCTGCGCGGTCAGGACGTGCACCGTGGTGACGTGGTCACCCTCTATATGCCGATGATTCCTGAAGCCGTGGTCGCCATGCTGGCCTGCGCGCGCATCGGCGCGATTCACTCGGTGGTGTTCGGTGGCTTCTCGCCCGAGGCGCTGGCCGGTCGCATCATCGACTGCAAATCCAAAGTGGTGATCACCGCTGACGAGGGGCTGCGGGGCGGCAAGAAAACCGCGCTCAAGGCCAATGTCGATCGCGCATTGACCAACCCTGAAACCAGCAGTGTGCAGAAAGTCATCGTGTGCAAGCGCACCGGTGGCGAGATCGAGTGGAACCGTCACCGCGACATCTGGTACCACGCGCTGCTGGAAGTGGCATCGACCACCTGCGCGCCAAAAGAGATGGGCGCCGAGGAGTCGCTGTTCATTCTTTACACCTCGGGTTCGACGGGTAAGCCAAAAGGCGTTTTGCACACCACCGCCGGTTACCTGCTGTACGCGGCGCTGACCCACGAGCGCGTGTTCGACTACAAGCCGGGCGAAGTTTACTGGTGCACTGCCGACGTCGGCTGGGTCACCGGCCACAGCTACATCGTCTACGGTCCGCTGGCCAACGGTGCGACCACGCTGCTGTTCGAGGGCATCCCGAACTACCCGGACATCACGCGCATGTCGAAAGTCATCGACAAGCACAAGGTCAACATTCTCTACACTGCGCCGACCGCCATCCGCGCGATGATGGCCGAAGGCACCAAGGCTGTCGAAGGCGCAGACGGTTCGAGCCTGCGTCTGTTGGGTTCGGTGGGTGAGCCGATCAACCCGGAGGCCTGGAACTGGTACTACAACACGGTCGGCAACCAGAAATGCCCGATCGTCGACACCTGGTGGCAGACCGAAACCGGCGGCATCCTGATCAGCCCGCTGCCGGGTGCCACTGCGCTCAAGCCCGGTTCGGCGACCCGGCCGTTCTTCGGCGTGATTCCGGCGCTGGTGGATAACCTGGGCAACCTGATCGAAGGCGCGGCGGAAGGCAATCTGGTGATTCTCGATTCCTGGCCAGGTCAGTCGCGCACGCTGTACGGCGATCATGATCGCTTCGTCGACACCTACTTCAAGACCTTCCGTGGCATGTACTTCACCGGCGATGGCGCACGCCGCGATGAAGATGGCTACTACTGGATCACCGGCCGGGTGGATGACGTTCTCAACGTTTCCGGTCACCGCATGGGCACCGCCGAGATCGAGAGCGCGATGGTTGCGCACCCGAAAGTGGCCGAGGCCGCAGTGGTCGGCGTGCCGCACGATCTGAAGGGGCAGGGCATTTACGTCTACGTCACGCTCAACGGCGGTGAAGTACCGGACGAGGCGCTGCGCATCGAGCTGCGCAACTGGGTGCGCAAGGAGATTGGCCCGATTGCCTCGCCGGACGTCATTCAATGGGCGCCGGGTCTGCCGAAAACGCGCTCCGGCAAGATCATGCGCCGCATCCTGCGCAAGATCGCCACCGGCGAGTACGACGCCTTGGGCGACATCTCGACGCTGGCTGATCCGGGCGTAGTCGCGCATCTGGTCGAGACCCACAAGACCATGACCGCCGCCTGACGTCATCGGGTTCACAACGCCCCGTTCGGTGAAAACCGGGCGGGGCGTTTTTGTGTGTACGATCTTTGTAGGTGATATCGGGATATATCGAATGTTACCGGACACCCCTACCTCTGTAACGCGTTGCGCGAAGGTGAGGCGAATCACCCCTGCGATTGAGCGGTTCATCGGTCCGTGGGCCTCTCCCGCCACGCTAGACTTGCCGGATTAGAAGGCTTTGCCAATAATGGGCGCGTTACTTGCTTCGTTGATAGGTTTGTCGTTCGCGGTCCTTGCATAAACCTTTTGGGCTGTCAATCAGGCTGATCGCGTTTCTCTGTGCTTCTGTAACTTGTTGTCGCATTGAAGAAATATCGACTTTCAGCCTGCCGCTAAAATGCCGATCACTCGCCGAAGGCCTGTCGGGCGCTGAGCTCGAACGGCACCTCGCGTCGCAATTCAGATATTCCTTCTGCACATTGGGCGTTTCGCTCACTGCCATTTGTCGCGTTTTACCGATGGAGTTCCAAGAATGAAAAAGCTCATGCTGCTGGGTGCGCTGGCGCTGTCCGTATTGGCTCAGCCGACCTTCGCCGATGAAAAGCCTCTGAAAATCGGCATCGAGGCAGCCTACCCTCCATTCGCCTCCAAGGCCCCGGACGGCAGCATCGTCGGATTCGACTACGACATCGGCAACGCCCTGTGCGAAGAAATGAAGGTCAAGTGCGTCTGGGTCGAGCAAGAGTTCGACGGCCTGATCCCGGCGCTCAAAGTGCGCAAGATCGACGCCATCCTGTCCTCGATGTCCATCACCGAAGACCGCAAGAAATCCGTCGACTTCACCAACAAGTACTACAACACGCCGGCCCGTCTGGTCATGAAGCAGGGCACCGTCGTCAGCGACGGCCTGACCGAGCTCAAGGGCAAGAACATCGGCGTGCAGCGCGGCTCGATCCACGAGCGGTTCGCCAAGGAAGTGCTGGCTCCGCTGGGTGCTGAAGTCAAGCCATACAGCTCCCAGAACGAAATCTACCTGGACATCGGCGCCGGTCGTCTCGATGGCACCGTGGCCGACGCCACCCTGCTGCAGGACGGCTTCCTGAACACTGATTCGGGCAAGGGCTACGCGTTCGTCGGCCCGGCTTTCACAGACGTCAACTACTTCGGCGACGGCGTCGGCATCGCCGTACGCAAGGGCGACAAAGCGGATCTGGACAAGATCAACGCGGCCATTGCAGCCATTCGCGCCAACGGTAAATACAAAGCCATCCAGGACAAATACTTCAATTTCGACATCTACGGTCAGTAAATCGATCTGATGTCGCCAATGGCGCAGGCAGTGGGTTCTCAAACCTTCTGAATGCGCCATTTTTCTATCCCGCGCTCGAGGGCCAAACAACATGTTGAAAGGCTACGGAGCCGTCATCCTCGACGGTGCATGGCTGACGTTGCAGCTCGCGCTGTGCTCCATGGCGCTGGCGATCGTGCTCGGCCTGATCGGCGTGGCATTGCGGCTGTCGCCGGTACGCTGGCTGGCCTGGCTGGGCGACCTGTATTCCACCGTCATTCGTGGCATTCCCGACCTGGTGCTGATTCTGCTGATCTTCTACGGCGGTCAGGACCTGCTCAACCGCGTCGCCCCTTTGCTGGGCCATGACGACTACATCGACCTGAACCCGCTGATGGCCGGCATCGGCACGCTGGGCTTCATTTTCGGTGCATACCTTTCCGAAACATTTCGTGGCGCCTTCATGGCTATTCCCAAAGGGCAGGCTGAAGCCGGCATGGCCTATGGCATGAGCAGCTCGCGCGTATTCTTTCGCATCCTGGTGCCGCAGATGATCCGTCTGGCGATTCCGGGATTCACCAACAACTGGCTGGTGCTGACCAAGGCGACCGCGCTGATTTCCGTCGTCGGCCTGCAAGACATGATGTTCAAGGCCAAGCAGGCGGCCGACGCCACCCGTGAACCCTTCACCTTCTTCCTCGCAGTCGCGGCCATGTACCTGGTGATCACCAGCGTCTCGCTGCTGATACTGCGCCGCATCGAAAAACGCTATTCGGCCGGCGTAAGGGTGGCAGAGCTATGATTTTCGATTACAACGTCGTCTGGGAAAACCTGCCGCTGTATTTCGGCGGTCTGTTGATCACCCTGAAACTGCTCGCGCTGTCACTGTTCTTCGGTCTGCTGGCCGCTCTGCCGCTCGGGCTGATGCGGGTGTCGAAAGTCGCCTGGGTCAACCTGCTCGCCTGGAGCTACACCTACGTGATTCGCGGCACGCCGATGCTGGTGCAGCTGTTCCTCATCTACTACGGTCTGGCGCAGTTCGAGGCCGTGCGCGAAAGCATTCTCTGGCCGTGGCTGTCGAGTGCCACCTTTTGCGCGTGCCTGGCCTTTGCCATCAATACCAGTGCCTACACCGCCGAAATCATCGCCGGCAGCCTGAAATCCACGCCGCCCGGCGAGATCGAAGCCGCCCGCGCGATGGGCATGTCGAAAGCCAAGATGTATCGCCGCATTCTGCTGCCGTCGGCCCTGCGCCGGGCGCTGCCGCAGTACAGCAACGAAGTGATCATGATGCTGCAGACCACCAGTCTGGCGTCCATCGTCACGCTGATCGACATCACCGGCGCGGCGCGAACCGTCAACGCGCAGTTTTACCTGCCGTTCGAGGCGTACATCACCGCGGGTGTGTTCTACCTGTGCCTGACGTTCATTCTGGTGAAACTGTTCAAGCTGGCTGAGCGCCGCTGGCTCAGCTATCTCGCGCCGAGGAAGCACTGATATGCAACGCATCGATCACAGCCTGCCGTGGGGCAATCTGGGCACGCAGCGCACGCTGACGGTTTTCCGCTTCGGCCATGGCGAGCGCAAAGCCTATATTCAGGCCAGCCTGCACGCCGACGAACTGCCGGGCATGCGCACCGCGTGGGCCTTGAAGCAGCGGCTGGTGCAGCTCGAAGAGCAGGGCTTGCTCAAGGGTGTCGTCGAGCTGGTGCCTGTGGCCAATCCGATCGGTCTGGGCCAGTTGCTGCAAGGCAATCATCAGGGGCGATTCGAATACGGCAGCGGCAAGAACTTCAATCGAGATTTCACCGAGTTGAGCGGCCCCGTCGCAGACAGGCTTGCAGGCAAACTGGGCGATGATCCGCATGCCAACGTCAGGCTGATCCGTCAGGCGATGGCCGATGTCCTCGCGCAATTGCCCGCCGCGGGCAGCGAATTGGCGGGTATGCAGCGCGTGCTGCTGAGCCACGCCTGCAACGCTGACATCGTGCTCGATCTGCATTGCGACACCGACGCCTCGCTGCACATGTACGCCTTGCCCCAGCACTGGCCGCAGTGGCGCTCGCTGTCGGCCCATCTGGGCGTGAGTGTCGGTCTGCTGGCCGAGGATTCCGGCGGCAGCTCGTTCGACGAGGCTTGCTCGCTGCCGTGGTTGCGTCTGGCCAAGCAGTTTCCTGATGCCCAAATTCCTCTGGCCTGCATGTCCACGACGCTGGAGCTGGGCGGTCAGTCCAACACCGGCAAGGACGAGGCCGAAGCCTACGCCGAGGGCATTCTGGCGTTCCTTGCCGAGCAGGGCCTGATCAGTGGCGACTGGCCGCAGCCGGGCCATGAAGCCTGTGAAGGCATGCCGTTCGAAGGCACCGAAATGATCTACGCGCCGCATCCTGGCGTGCTGACCTTCCTGCGACCTGCGGGCGCCTGGGTCGAGCCCGGCGAGCCGCTGTTCGAGGTCATCGATCCGCTGAACGATCACGCGACCACGGTGTGCGCCGGTACCGCAGGCGTGCTGTTCGCCATCGAAAAACTGCGTTACGCCCAGCCGGGTTTCTGGATGGCCAAAGTGGCAGGCCGCACCCCGTTGCGCAGCGGCCGCCTGCTCAGTGACTGATTACTTGTGAGAACCCAAACCATGAACAAACTGGAAGTCCAGGACCTGCACAAGTGCTATGGCAGTCACGAAGTGCTCAAAGGCGTCTCGCTGACCGCCAAAGCCGGCGATGTGATCAGCATCATCGGCTCCAGCGGCTCGGGCAAAAGTACGTTCCTGCGCTGCATCAATCTGCTGGAACAACCGAAGTCCGGCCGCATTCTGCTCAACAACGAGGAGCTCAAACTGGTCGCCAACAAGGACGGCGGGCTCAAGGCTGCCGACCCGAAACAGCTGCAACGCATGCGCTCGCGTCTGTCGATGGTGTTCCAGCATTTCAATCTGTGGTCGCACATGACCGCGCTGGAAAACGTCATCGAGGCGCCGGTTCATGTGCTGGGCGTGCCGAAGAAAGAAGCGCTGGAAAAGGCCGAGCATTACTTGAGCAAGGTCGGCGTCGCGCATCGTAAGGACGCCTTTCCAGGGCACATGTCCGGCGGCGAGCAGCAGCGCGTGGCGATTGCCCGGGCATTGGCGATGGAGCCTGAGGTGATGCTGTTCGACGAGCCGACTTCGGCGCTCGACCCCGAACTGGTCGGCGACGTGTTGAAGGTCATGCAGGCGTTGGCCCAGGAAGGCCGCACGATGGTCGTCGTCACCCATGAAATGGGCTTCGCCCGCGAGGTGTCGAACCAGTTGATCTTCCTGCACAAGGGGTTGGTGGAAGAGAGCGGCGACCCGCGCCAGGTGCTGGTCAATCCGAAATCGGAGCGTCTCCAGCAGTTCTTGTCCGGCAGCCTGAAGTAAAGATTGCTGCCGTCGCCAACGGTGCGTTTTGTGTCAGAACAGTTCATGCTGCGCGTCATTCAAAACGCCGCCATGAACTGAATGCAACAGATTCACTTCGCACGCCCGAGCGTGTGACCCATAACAGCGACACGTTTCGGATTGCACGCCATGACTGCCCATCGAATCGGATTTCTCATCTGGCCCGGCACCAAAGCCTTGACTCTGGCGCTGGCCGAGGAAGCCCTGCGTGTCGCTCAGCGCGTTCATCCCGACGTGGTCTACGAGCTGTCGTTCATGCAGGCCGAACCGCCGGTCGAAGGCGCCAGCTGGCAGTTGCCGGGCGAGCCGTGGACGGGGCGCCTGGAGGGGTGTCAGAAAGTTTTCCTGCTGGCCGACGAGCCGCCCGCGCCCATGTCTTCGGCACTGGGTGGCTCGCTCAAGCAATTGGTGCGAGCAGGGTGCGTGATCGGCGGTCTTTCGGCGGGCGTCTATCCGCTTGCGCAGTTGGGGCTGCTCGACGGTTACCGTGCGGCCGTGCACTGGCGCTGGCAGGACGATTTCGCAGAGCGCTTCCCCAAGGTCATCGCTACCAGTCATCTGTTCGACTGGGACCGCGATCGTCTGACCGCCTGCGGTGGCATGTCGGTGCTGGATCTGCTGCTGGCGGTGCTGGCCCGCGATCATGGCGCGGAGCTCGCCGGGGCGGTTTCCGAAGAACTGGTGGTCGAGCGCATTCGTGAAGGCGGCGAGCGCCAGCGCATCCCGCTGCAGAACCGTCTGGGTTCCAGTCATCCGAAGTTGACCCAGGCCGTGTTGCTGATGGAAGCCAACATCGAAGAGCCGTTGACCACTGACGAGATCGCCCAGCATGTCTGCGTCTCGCGACGACAGCTGGAACGGATCTTCAAGCAGTACCTCAATCGCGTTCCCAGTCAGTACTACCTTGAGCTGCGTCTGAACAAGGCTCGACAGATGCTGATGCAGACCAGCAAGTCGATCATCCAGATCGGCCTGTCCTGCGGCTTCTCTTCCGGTCCGCATTTCTCCAGCGCCTACCGCAACTTCTTCGGCGCGACCCCGCGCGAAGACCGCAACCAGCGTCGCAGCAGCAGCCCGTTCGAACTGTCCTCGGTGCCTGCCGAGCGCGGGTGATCTCAAGCCTCGCCGGATCTCTCCTGTCGGAGTGATCCAACTGTCTTTAACGCCCCTTCGATCAACGGCGTAATACCCGACGTCTTCCCGGCTGAAGCCGGTCCTACGAAAAACTTGCAGCGTCTGTAGGACCGGCTTCAGCCGGGAAGAGGCCGGTGCATGCCGAGCAGATGTAGCGTCTGGAATTCAGTCTTCGCGGGCAAGCGCGCTCCCACGGGAGTGGGGCGTGCCCGGAGAGTTCGGGAATATCCGGAGATCTCTGTAGGAGTGAGCTTGCTCGCGATAGCAATGCATCAGATACATCAGTGTTGTCTGACGCGACGTCATCGCGAGCAAGCTCACTCCTACAGGGTGCTGTTGTCAGCGCAGTTTCTGAAGTGATGCAATTCAAATCGACAGGACGCTGCTACATCGGCCCGCCAACGTTTAAACTGCGCCTTTCCGACGCAATTTGTCGCATTGCCGAAAACCGCGGAAAAAGCCGGTTTGGCGCTATAAGAAGTTGTCGCTTGGCGGCAAGGCCGGACCGAAATCAGTCCTTACAATCCTTCCATCGCTCGCCAGTCCAGGCAGGCGTTCCTCTTCAGGAGACTCCGATGTCCGTTGAGCAAGTACCGGTGCAACGTGCCGATTTTGACCAGGTGATGGTCCCCAACTATGCCCCCGCAGCGTTCATTCCCGTGCGCGGCCAGGGTTCCCGCGTCTGGGATCAGTCGGGGCGTGAACTGGTCGATTTCTCGGGCGGCATCGCGGTCAACGTACTGGGCCACGCACACCCGGCTCTGGTCGGCGCATTGACCGAGCAGGCCAACAAGCTGTGGCATGTTTCCAACGTTTTCACCAACGAGCCTGCGCTGCGTCTGGCCAAAAAGCTGGTCGACGCCACCTTCGCCGAGCGCGTGTTCTTCTGTAACTCCGGGGCTGAGGCCAACGAGGCGGCGTTCAAACTGGCCCGTCGCGTTGCCCACGACCTGTACGGCACCGAGAAGTACGAAATCATCGCGGCGCTCAACAGCTTCCACGGGCGTACCTTGTTCACCGTCAGCGTGGGCGGTCAGCCGAAGTATTCCGACGGCTTCGGTCCGAAGATCACCGGCATCACGCACGTGTCGTACAACGACCTCGACGCGCTGAAAGCCGCCGTCAGCGACAAGACCTGCGCCGTCGTGCTTGAGCCGATTCAGGGTGAAGGCGGCGTGCTGCCGGCCGAACTCGAATACCTGCAAGGCGCGCGCAAGCTGTGCGACGACCACAATGCGCTGCTGATTTTCGACGAAGTGCAAAGCGGCATGGGCCGTAGCGGCCACCTGTTCGCCTACATGCACTACGGCGTGACGCCGGACATTCTGTCCAGCGCCAAGAGCATTGGCGGCGGTTTCCCGATGGCGGCCATGCTGACCACCGAAAAGCTCGCCAAGCACCTGTCGGTCGGCGTGCACGGCACCACTTACGGCGGCAACCCGCTGGCCTGTGCGGTCGGCGAAGCGGTCATCGACGTGGTCAACACCCCGCAAGTGCTGGCGGGCGTCAACGCCAAACATGACCTGTTCAGAGCGCGCCTGGAAAAAATCGGTGAGCAGTACGGCGTGTTCAGCCAGGTCAGGGGCATGGGCCTGCTGATCGGCTGTGTCCTGACCGACGCCTGGAAAGGCAAGGCCAAGGATTTCTTCAACGCGGCCGAGCACGAAGGCGTGATGATTCTGCAAGCCGGTCCTGACGTCGTGCGTTTTGCGCCAAGCCTGGTGATCGATGATGCCGACATCACCGAAGGCCTGGACCGTTTCGAGCGTGCTGTAGGCAGGTTGACCCAGGCCTGATCGACGCCATAGATCTCCTGTAGGAGTGAGCTTGCTCGCGATAGCGGTTTGTCAGATACATCAATGTTGTCTGATACAGAGTCATCGCGAGCAAGCTCACTCCTTCAAGGGCGAGCAATCTCGGGATTTGTTTTTTCTTCTCCATGCCGGATTTCCCCGGCCTGTTTTTCTCAAGGAGTGACACCATGCTGGTGATGCGCCCCGCGCAAATGGCTGATCTGAGCGAGGTTCAACGACTCGCCGCGGACAGCCCGATTGGTGTCACGTCCTTGCCGGACGATGCTGGACGCCTCGGTGACAAGATCGCCGCGTCCGAAGCGTCCTTCGCCGCCGAGGTCAGTTTCAATGGCGAAGAAACCTATTTTTTCGTGCTCGAAGACACCGAATCCGGGCGTCTGGTGGGCTGCTCGGGCATCGTCGCATCGGCGGGATACTCCGAGCCGTTCTACAGCTTCCGCAACGAAACCTTCGTTCACGCCTCCCGCGAACTGAAGATTCACAACAAGATTCACGTGCTCTCGCAGTGCCACGATCTGACCGGAAACAGCCTGCTGACCAGTTTCTACGTGTTGCCCGAGCTGGTTGGCACGCTGTGGTCCGAGCTCAACTCCCGGGCTCGCCTGCTGTTCGTCGCCAGTCACCCCGAGCGCTTCGCCGATTCGGTCGTCACCGAAATCGTCGGTTACAGCGATGACAACGGCGACTCGCCATTCTGGGACGCCATCGGTCGCAACTTCTTCGACATCAACTACGCCGAAGCCGAACGCCTGTGCGGCCTGAAAAGCCGGACCTTCCTCGCCGAGCTGATGCCGCATTACCCGATCTATGTGCCGCTGCTGCCCGACGAAGCCCAAGAGGCCATGGGGCAAGTGCATCCACGCGCGCAGATCACCTTCGACATCCTCATGCGCGAGGGCTTCGAGACCGATCATTACATCGACATCTTCGACGGCGGCCCGACGCTGCATGCTCGTGTTTCTGGCATCCGCTCCATCGCTCAGAGCCGCGTGGTGCCGGTGAAAGTCGATACCGTCGACAGCGGCGATGCGGTGAAGGGCGGACGCCCGTATCTGGTTGCCAATGGCCAGTTGCAGGACTACCGCGCGGTGATGCTGGAACTGGACTGGGTGCCGGGCAAGCCTGTGACCCTCAGCCTGGCCGCCGCCGAGGCACTGGGTGTCGGCGAGGGTGCCAGCGTCCGTATCGTCGCGGTTTGACCGTTGAGTGGCGGCGACCCCAGGCGTTCAGCGCCTGACGCCGTATCGCAGATTAGCGAGTTCGCCGGCTTCTGACCGAAGCCGGCTCGAGGAGAAAGCATGATTGTTCGTCCCGTACGCAGCAGTGACCTACCGGCACTCATTGATCTGGCGCGTAGCACAGGCGCTGGCCTGACCACGCTGCCGGCCAATGAAGAGCGTCTGGCGCATCGGGTCGGCTGGGCCGAAAAGACCTTCCGTGGCGAAGCCGAGCGGGGCGACACCGATTACCTGTTCGTGCTCGAGGACGACGACGGCCGCGTGGTCGGCATTTCCGCCATCGCAGGCGCCGTGGGCCTGCGCGAGCCCTGGTACAACTACCGCGTCGGGCTGACTGTCAGCGCCTCACAGGAACTGAATATCTATCGCGAGATTCCGACGCTGTTTCTGGCGAACGATCTGACCGGCAACTCGGAATTGTGCTCGCTGTTCCTGCACAACGACTTCCGTAATGGCCTGAACGGACGACTGTTGTCCAAGGCGCGGATGCTGTTCATCGCTGAATTTCCGGAGCTGTTCGGCGCCAAGATCATCGCCGAAATGCGCGGCATGTCCGACGAGCAAGGCCATTCGCCGTTCTGGGAGAGCCTGGGGCGGCACTTTTTCAAGATGGAATTCAGCCAGGCCGATTACCTGACCGGCGTTGGCAATCGCGCGTTCATCGCCGAGCTGATGCCGAAATTCCCGCTCTACAGCTGCTTCCTGTCCGAGGCGGCGCGCAACGTCATCGGTCGTGTGCACACCAGCACCGAGCCTGCGTTGACGATGCTTAAGGCCGAGGGCTTCAGCTATCAGGGCTACGTCGATATTTTCGACGCGGGACCGGCGATCGAGTGCGAAACGACCAAGATCCGCGCCGTTCGTGACAGCCAGGCGCTGGTGCTGGCGGTCGGCACGCCCGGCGATGACGCCACGCCGTTTCTCATTCACAACCGCAAGCGCGAAGATTGCCGCATCACCGCGGCCCCTGCGCGCTTTGCCGCCGGCACTTTGGTGGTCGATCCGAAGACCGCCAAGCGCCTGCGCCTGAACGCCGGCGATCAAGTGCGCGCCGTGCCTCTGTCTCCGGCTCGGGAGGGCATTTGATGACGACTTTGTATATCGCAGGTGCCTGGCAGGCCGGGCAGGGTGAAGCGTTCGATTCGCTGAATCCGGTCACGCAAAACGTGGTCTGGTCGGGCAACGGCGCGTCCGCCGTGCAAGTGGACGCGGCTGTCGAAGCGGCGCGCGGGGCGTTTCCTGCCTGGGCCAGCCGTTCGCTGGAAGATCGCATTGCGGTCCTTGAGGCGTTTGCCGCCACGCTGAAAAACCGCGCCGATGAAATCGCCCGCTGCATCGGTGAAGAAACCGGCAAGCCGCTGTGGGAATCGGCCACGGAAGTGACCAGCATGGCCAACAAGGTCGCCATCTCGATCCAGAGTTATCGTGAACGGACCGGCGAGAAGAGCGGCCTCTTGGGTGATGCGACGGCTGTCCTGCGCCACAAGCCCCATGGCGTCGTCGCGGTGTTCGGTCCCTACAACTTTCCCGGGCATCTGCCTAACGGGCATATCGTTCCCGCGTTGCTGGCCGGTAACAGCGTGGTGTTCAAGCCCAGCGAACTGACCCCCAAGGTCGCCGAGCTGACCGTGCAGTGCTGGATTGAAGCCGGGCTGCCGGCGGGCGTTCTCAATCTGGTGCAAGGCGGGCGCGAGACCGGAATCGCCCTGGCGGCCAACGCCGGTATCGATGGTTTGTTCTTCACCGGCTCAAGCCGCACCGGCAACTCGCTGCATCAGCAGTTTGCCGGGCGTCCGGACAAAATCCTTGCGCTGGAGATGGGCGGCAATAACCCCCTGATCGTCGATCAGGTCGCCGACGTCGATGCTGCGGTGTACACCGTCATTCAGTCAGCGTTCATCTCTGCCGGCCAGCGCTGCACCTGCGCCCGGCGCCTGCTGGTGCCACAAGGCGCGTGGGGCGATGCATTCCTGGCGCGGCTGGTCGAAGTGACGTCGACGATCGAGGTCGGTGCGTTCGATCAACAGCCCGCGCCGTTCATGGGCTCGGTGATTTCTCTGGCGGCGGCCCGTGCGCTGCTCGAGGCTCAGGAACAGTTGCTCGCAACGGGCGCCGTGGCGTTGCTGGAGATGACCCAGCCGCAGGCGCAGTCGGCGTTGCTGACCCCCGGTATTCTGGATGTCAGTGATGTCAGCGACCGGCCTGACGAGGAGTTGTTCGGCCCGCTGCTGCAAGTGATTCGCTACGCTGATTTCGATGCCGCCATCGACGAGGCCAACGCCACGCAGTACGGCCTGGCCGCGGGTTTGTTGTCTGATTCTCAGGCGCGCTATCAGCAGTTCTGGCTGCTCAGCCGTGCCGGGATCGTTAACTGGAACAAGCAACTGACCGGCGCGGCGAGCACGGCACCATTTGGTGGCGTGGGCGCGTCGGGCAACCATCGTGCCAGCGCTTATTACGCGGCGGATTACTGCGCGTATCCGGTGGCGTCGCTGGAAAGCGGGACGCTGGCGCTGCCTGCGAGCCTGACGCCGGGTATTACGTTGAGTCGAAACAGCTGAATTGGACTGTAGGAGCGTGGCTTGTCCCGCGATCGGCGGGGAACCCGTCGTAAACCCAGAGGTTGCGGTCTGCATGAAACACCGCATTCGCCCATTTCGCTGTCGCTTCGCGACAGATCGCGGGACAAGCCACGCTCCTACAGGCGCCGTGGTGTAACTGAACATTGATGTTTATAAAAACAGATCCACGGAGCCTCACCGATGAAATCCTGTGAAGTCAACTTTGACGGTCTAGTGGGGCCAACCCACAACTACGGTGGGCTGTCCTACGGCAACGTCGCGTCGCAGAGCAATTGCCAGCAGTCTTCCAACCCGCGTGAGGCGGCGCTGCAAGGTCTGGCAAAAATGAAGGCCCTGACCGACATGGGTTTCACCCAAGGTGTGCTGGCGCCGCAGGAACGTCCGGACATCGCAGGCCTGCGCAAGCTGGGCTTCGATGGCACCGATGCACAGGTCATCGAGCGTGCCGCGAAGCAGGCCATGCCGCTGTTGGTCGCCAGTTGCTCGGCGTCGAGCATGTGGGTCGCGAACGCAGCGACGGTCAGCCCCAGCGCCGACACCGCTGATGGTCGCGTGCATTTCACGGCTGCCAACCTCAACTGCAAATACCATCGCAGCATCGAACACCCGACCACCAGTCGTGTATTGGGGTCGATGTTCGCCGATCAGCAGCACTTCGCCCATCACGCCGCCTTGCCCGCCGTCGCTCAGTTCGGTGACGAAGGCGCGGCCAACCACACGCGTTTCTGCCGCAGTTATGGCGAGGCCGGCGTCGAGTTCTTCGTGTTCGGCCGCTCGGCCTTCGACACCCGCTATCCCGCGCCGCAGAAGTACCCGGCCCGGCAGACGCTGGAAGCTTCGCAGGCCGTTGCGCGCCTGCATGGCCTGAGCGACGACGGCGTGGTGTTCGCCCAGCAGAATCCCGCAGTGATCGATCAGGGCGTGTTTCATAACGACGTGATCGCCGTGGGCAATGGCGAAGTGCTCTTCTACCACGAGGACGCGTTCCTCAACACCGAGCACATGCTGAGCGAATTGCACGACAAGCTCGGTCGGCGCGGCGGGCGTTTCCAGGCCATTTGCGTGCCGCGCAGCGAAGTGGGCGTGGAAGACGCCGTTCGCTCTTATCTGTTCAATAGCCAACTGCTCTCGCGCCCTGACGGCTCGATGCTGTTGATCGTGCCGGAAGAATGCCGTGGCAACGAGCGCGTGTGGAACTACCTGCAGCGCCTGATCGCCGACGAAAGCCCGGTTCGTGAAGTGAAAGTGTTCGACCTCAAGCAGAGCATGCAGAACGGCGGTGGCCCGGCCTGCCTGCGTTTGCGCGTGGCACTCAATGAAACGGAACTGGCGGCGGTCAACCCAGGGGTTATCATGACGGCGCCGCTGTACGACACGCTCACGCAATGGGTCGACAAGCATTACCGCGACCGCCTCAGCGAGAACGACCTGGCCGACCCGCAGCTGTTGGACGAATGCCGAACGGCACTGGATGAACTGACCCGGCACCTGAAGCTCGGTGCTGTCTATCCTTTCCAGATCAATTGACGTATCCGAAGCATCGCGCCGGGGCTGACTCAAGGTCAGCCAGCGCGGCTTTTGCCTTTTATAGAGAGAGCTTTTGAAATGACCGACGCCCTGCGTTTGATCCTTGAAGACACCGACGGCACCCAGCTGGAAACTTCCTGCACCCGTTTTGCCGTTATCTGGCAGGGCAAAGAAGTCTGGATTCAGCAGGACGGTCGCGGGCAACTGTTGATCGGTGTTGACGTTGAGGAAGGCGATGCCGAATACGCCAACCTGCTGCTGCGCCCGCTGGCGACCAACCTCGTCAGCCTGCAGCTGGAAATGGAACCGGCCGACATGAGCGGCGACGACGAAGACGGTCACGTCCACGGTCCTGACTGCAATCACTGATCAGGAGCTCGTCCCATGCTCGCCCTCGGCAAACTGCTTGAACTGACCCTGGCGGGTCGTGAACCCGCGGAAAAGACTCAACTGACCGTCGACGGCGTGCGCCTGCGCTGGCTCGCCGAAGGGGCGCTGGAAGTCCGCCCGCCCGAGGCTCGGGACAACGGCACCGATCTGCTGCTTTCTGCCGGCATTCATGGCAACGAAACAGCACCGATCGAGCTGCTCGACGAGCTGATCCACGCCATTGCCCGCGGTGAACTCAAGCCGCGTGCGCGCATCCTGTTCCTGTTCGGTAACCCGGAAGCGATGCGTCGCGGCGAGCGGTACATCGAGCAGGACATCAATCGGCTGTTCAATGGTCGTCACGAGCAAAGCAGCGGAAATGAAGCGCTGCGGGCCTGCGAACTGGAGCGCCTGGCCGCGAGCTTTTTCAGCCTGCCGGACCGTTATCGACTGCATTACGACCTGCACACCGCCATTCGCGGCTCGAAGATCGAACAGTTCGCCCTGTATCCATGGAAGGAAGGGCGCCAGCATTCGCGCCGTGAGTTGGTGCGGATACATCGGGCGGGCATGGAAGCGGTGCTGTTGCAGAACAAACCGTCGATTGTGTTCAGCGCCTATACCTACGACAAGCTGGAGGCCGAGGCTTTCACCCTGGAACTGGGCAAGGCGCGGCCTTTCGGGCAGAACCAGCAGGTCAACCTCTCGCCGTTGAAGGCCGCGCTGGAACACCTGATTCGGGGCACCGAGCCGCTGGTGGGGGATCAGATCGACGGGCTCAAGCTGTTCAGCGTCGCCCGCGAAATCATCAAGCACAGTGACGCCTTTCGCCTGAACCTGCCGGCCGACATCGAGAACTTCACCAAGCTGGACAAGGGGTTCGTGCTGGCCGAGGACCTGGCCGACTCACGCTGGGTGGTGGAAGAGGAGGGCGCGCGAATCATCTTCCCCAACCCGAAGGTCAAGAATGGTTTGCGAGCAGGGATTCTGATCGTGCCGACGACCGGGGATGGGCTGGTGTGAGCCATGCCTCGGGTTGACGCGATCCCTTATAGGAGCGGGCTTGCCCGCGATTGCAGTGTGTCAGCCAGATATCTGTCACTGATCCACCGCATTCGCGGGCAAGCGCGCTTCTACACAGTCATGTCGGCGTCCTGAGGGGCGCCGCCATTCCCTCAGCCCACCGCTTTCTGCGATTCACCCAGACGACGCACTGCGCGCAGCTTGCTCAGGGTGTCGGCGCAGGTCTTGGCCGCTTCCTGGCCCTTGTGCACGAAGTGATTGAAGAAATAGTTGTGGTGCTCTTCACCGGCATGGAAGTGGTGAGGGGTCAGGACCACCGAGAACACCGGCACTTCGGTTTCCAGCTGAATCTGCATCAACGCGCTGATCACCGATTGCGCAACGAATTCGTGACGATAGATCCCGCCATCGACCACCAGACCCGCCGCCACGACGCCGCCGTAGCGACCGCTCTTGGCCAGCAGTTTGGCTTGCAAGGGGATTTCAAAGGCGCCGCCGACTTCGAAGAAATCGATATCGCTCTCGGCATAGCCATGGTTGGCCATTTCCGCGACAAAGCCCTTACGCGCCTGGTCGACGATATCTTTATGCCAGCAGGCTTGAATGAACGCGATGCGCTCGTGAGCGTGGATAGCGGTGGGTTGCATGTGTTCTGACTCCTGTTTAATAAAAAAACAGGGCGTTTGGATCGAAGGGGATGCCAGGGTACGGGTCGTCAGCGGTCCGGGCGAAATGCCCACGCGACCATGCTGCGAGACGATCCTGTGGTGCCAATCCCGTTCTCTCTTCATCCGGACTATGACCGTCGGCTCTGGGATCACACCAGATCTGCTGACCTCACACCCGCTCGGCACCAAAAGTGGCTGCGCTCGGTCATGCTGCGTTAAAAAGCAGCTCGCAATACTCATTGAGGCCCCTCAACTTCGCTTGCTCGCTGCCTTTTGCCTTGCCTGACCTTCGCTCGCCGACTTCTGGAGCCGACCTAAAACATGAGCGCTCGCGGGCTAGACGCTTTGCGCGCCATTACCGCCGGTGGGGAATCGCACCCCGCCCTGAGAACGTTGCCGACGGCACATTGCGTCGGCGTGCAGTTTGTAACACAGATTTTCAGAATGTGCATGGAGCCTTTTTGATGGTTTTGATCAGCTTTTCTTATAAGCAGAACTTGGAATTGCTGGCCGAAGCCTTGATTATCGAGGGTCCAAGCCTCAGAACTGAGGATCGACCACTTTCCAGGGAGCTCGACCGTGACCGTTATCGATCTGCGCAGCGACACCGTGACTCAACCCACTGCAGGCATGCGCGAAGCAATGGCCCGTGCGCCGCTGGGCGATGACGTGTATGGCGAGGACCCGACCGTCAACCACCTGGAGTCCTGGCTGGCCGAGCGTCTGGGCTTCGCAGCTGCCCTGTTCGTCCCCACCGGCACGATGAGTAACCTGCTCGGCCTGATGGCGCATTGCGAGCGGGGTGATGAATACATCGTCGGTCAACAGGCGCATACCTATAAATACGAAGGCGGTGGCGCGGCAGTGCTGGGCTCCATTCAGCCCCAGCCGCTGGACAATCAGCCCGATGGCTCGCTGGACCTGGAGCAGGTCGTCGCGGCGATCAAGGCCGACGACTTCCATTTCGCGCGCACCCGCCTGCTGGCGCTGGAGAACACCATGCAGGGCAAGGTGTTGTCGCTGGATTACCTGGCCGCTGCCCGCAGGGTGACCCGCGAGAACGGTCTGGGCCTGCACCTGGACGGCGCTCGACTCTACAACGCCGCGGTCAAGCTGGGCGTCGATGCCCGCGAGATCACGCAGCATTTCGATTCGGTGTCGGTGTGTCTGTCCAAAGGTCTGGGCGCGCCGATCGGCTCGGTGCTGTGTGGTTCCGATGAGTTCATCGCCAAGGCCCGTCGGCTGCGCAAAATGGTCGGTGGCGGCATGCGTCAGGCCGGTCTGCTGGCAGCCGCAGGGCTCTATGCGCTGGAGCATCAGGTCGAGCGCCTGGCCGAGGATCACGCGCACGCAGCGTTCCTGGGTAAAGCCTTGGGCGAGTTGGGTTTCGACGTCGAGCCTGTGCACACCAACATGGTGTACGTGCAGATCGGCAAGCGTGCGCAGGCGCTCAAGGCCTTCTGTGCCGAGCGTGGAATCGTCCTGAGCGCGGCCCCGCGCCTGCGCATGGTCACGCATCTGGATGTTTCAGCTGCACAACTGGAGAAGGTGGTAACGGCATTTGCCGAATTTGGGGCGCGATGACCGGACACGCAGACGACCGATAATCCAATTGCCTGTTTCTATCGAATAAACACGCTGTACCGCACGTACAACGCCTATATAATGCGGCCCTTTGCCGTCGCTACGTCGAATGACGTTATGCATTTGCCTCAGGCCGCAGTTCCCGTGGAAGAACCTATGAAAAGCGCAGAAATCCGTGAAGCCTTCCTTCGCTTCTTCGAAGAGCAAGGCCACACCCGTGTAGCCTCCAGCTCCTTGATTCCGGGCAATGACCCAACCCTGCTGTTCACCAACGCAGGCATGAACCAGTTCAAGGATTGCTTCCTGGGCCAGGAAAAACGGGCCTATACGCGAGCCGTCAGCAGCCAGAAGTGCGTGCGCGCCGGTGGCAAGCACAACGACCTGGAGAACGTCGGTTACACCGCACGTCACCACACGTTCTTCGAAATGCTGGGCAACTTCAGCTTCGGCGACTACTTCAAGCGCGATGCGATCACCTACGCGTGGACCTTCCTGACGTCCGACAAATGGCTGAACCTGCCCAAGGAAAAACTCTGGGTCACGGTCTACGCCTCGGACGACGAAGCCTACGATATCTGGACCAAAGAAGTTGGCGTGCCGGCCGAACGCATGGTCCGCATCGGCGACAACAAGGGCGCACCGTACGCGTCCGACAACTTCTGGACCATGGGCGACACTGGCCCGTGCGGTCCCTGCACCGAGATTTTCTACGATCACGGCGCCGACATCTGGGGTGGCCCACCGGGCTCGCCTGAAGAAGACGGCGATCGCTACATCGAGATCTGGAACAACGTATTCATGCAGTTCAACCGCACCGCCGATGGCGTGCTGCACCCGTTGCCAGCGCCGTCGGTCGACACCGGCATGGGCCTGGAGCGGATCAGCGCCGTGCTCCAGCACGTGCACTCGAACTATGAAATCGACCTGTTCCAGAGCCTGCTCGTCGCAGCGGCCAAGGCCATCGGCTGCAGCAACGAAGAGCAACCGTCGCTCAAAGTGGTGGCTGACCACATTCGTTCCTGCGGCTTCCTGATCGCCGATGGCGTTCTGCCGTCCAACGAAGGCCGTGGCTACGTGCTGCGTCGCATCATTCGTCGCGCCTGCCGTCACGGCAACAAGCTGGGCGCCAAGGGCAGTTTCTTCTACCAGATCGTTGCGGCACTGGTCGCCGAGATGGGCGAAGCCTTCCCTGAGCTGAAGTCCCAGCAGGCGCACATCGAGCGCGTGCTCAAAGCAGAAGAAGAGCAGTTCGCCAAGACCCTGGAGCAGGGCCTGAAGATTCTCGAGCAGGATCTGGCCGAGCTCAAAGGCACCGTCGTACCTGGCGATGTCGTCTTCAAGCTCTATGACACCTACGGTTTCCCGATGGACCTGACCGGTGACATCGCCCGCGAGCGTAACCTGACCCTCGACGAGGCCGGTTTCGAGCGCGAGATGGACGCCCAGCGTGAGCGCGCGCGTTCGGCCAGCTCCTTCGGCATGGACTACAACAGTCTGGTCAAGGTCGATGTGGCGACCGAGTTCACCGGCTACAGCGCCACCGCAGGCGACGCGAAAGTCGTTGCTCTCTATAAGGAAGGCGTGGCGGTCGAGCAGTTGAGCGAAGGCGAAGATGGTGTGGTCATTCTCGATCGCACCCCGTTCTACGCCGAGTCCGGCGGCCAGATCGGCGACAGCGGTTACCTCACGTCTGGCGACGTGCGTTTCGACGTGAGTGACACCACCAAGACCGGCGGCGCATTCCTGCACCACGGTGTCCAGGTGTCCGGCAGCCTGAAGGTCGGCGCGACTGTCAGCACTCAAGTCGCCGCCGAAGTGCGTCAGGCCACGTCGCTGAACCACTCCGCGACCCACTTGCTGCACGCCGCGCTGCGCCAGGTGCTGGGCGATCACGTTCAACAGAAGGGCTCTCTGGTCGACAGTCAGCGCCTGCGCTTTGACTTCAGCCACTTCGAAGCGATCAAGCCTGAGCAGATCAAGGCGCTGGAAGAGATCGTCAACGCCGAGGTGCGCAAGAACACCGCGGTTGAAACCGAAGAAACCGATATCGACACCGCCAAGAAGAAGGGCGCCATGGCGCTGTTCGGCGAGAAGTACGGCGACACCGTTCGCGTGCTGAGCATGGGCGGTGATTTCTCGGTCGAGCTGTGCGGCGGTATCCACGCCAACCGCACCGGCGACATCGCGCTGTTCAAGATCGTCAGCGAAGGTGGCGTCGCTGCGGGCGTACGCCGTATCGAAGCGGTGACCGGTGCGGTGGCGCTGGCCTACCTCAACGGTGCCGAAGAACAACTCAAGGAAGCCGCGAACCTGGTCAAAGGTAATCGCGACAACCTGCTGGACAAGCTTTCCGCTGTCCTGGAACGCAATCGCCTGTTGGAAAAACAGCTGGAACAACTTCAGGCCAAGGCGGCCAGCGCTGCGGGCGACGATCTGTCGGCCCAGGCGGTGGACGTCAAGGGCGCCAAAGTCCTCGCTGCCCGTCTCGACGGTCAGGATGGCAAGGCGCTGCTGGCGCTGGTTGATCAGCTGAAAAACAAACTCGGTCGCGCAGTGATCCTGCTCGGCGGGGTGCATGAGGAAAAGGTCGTGCTGGTGGCAGGCGTCACCAAAGACCTGACTGGCCAACTCAAAGCCGGTGATTTGATGAAGCAAGCGGCCGCCGCCGTAGGTGGTAAAGGTGGCGGTCGTCCTGATATGGCGCAAGGCGGCGGCGTCGACGCCGCAGGCCTGGACGCGGCGCTTGCGCTGGCCGTTCCATTCGCCGAACAGGGAATTTAAGTCGACCCACCGCAGCCCGCTATCCCGCGGGCTGCGGCGCTTCGCGGTTTGAATGTTTAACGGGCGCCCTTCACGGGCTGAGGCGGCTTTGAGATGGCTTTAATCGTACAGAAATTTGGAGGCACCTCCGTGGGCTCGGTAGAGCGCATCGAGCAGGTGGCCGACAAAGTCAAAAAATTCCGCGATGCGGGTGATGATCTGGTGGTCGTTCTGTCGGCCATGAGCGGCGAAACCAATCGCCTGATCGACCTGGCGAAGCAGATCAGCGATCAACCGGTTCCACGCGAACTGGACGTGATCGTTTCCACCGGTGAGCAGGTGACCATTGCCTTGCTGGCGATGGCTTTGATCAAACGCGGTGTGCCGGCAGTTTCCTATACCGGCAATCAGGTTCGCATTCTGACCGACAGCGCGCACAACAAGGCGCGTATCCTGCAGATCGACGATCAGAAAATCCGCACCGACCTGAAGGCCGGTCGTGTTGTCGTCGTCGCCGGTTTCCAGGGCGTCGATGAGAACGGCAACATCACCACCCTGGGTCGCGGTGGCTCCGACACCACAGGCGTCGCACTGGCCGCTGCCTTGAAGGCAGACGAGTGCCAGATCTACACCGATGTCGATGGCGTCTACACCACCGATCCGCGCGTTGTGTCCCAGGCTCAACGTCTGGACAAGATCACTTTCGAAGAAATGCTGGAAATGGCCAGCCTCGGTTCCAAAGTGCTGCAGATCCGCGCGGTCGAGTTCGCCGGCAAGTACAACGTCCCGCTGCGCGTACTGCACAGCTTCAAGGAGGGTCCAGGCACCCTCATTACCATTGATGAAGAGGAATCCATGGAACAGCCGATCATTTCTGGCATCGCCTTCAATCGCGACGAAGCCAAGCTGACGATCCGTGGCGTGCCAGACACCCCGGGCGTTGCGTTCAAGATTCTGGGCCCGATCAGCGGCGCGAACATCGAAGTCGACATGATCGTGCAGAACGTTGCGCACGATAACACCACCGACTTCACCTTCACCGTGCACCGCAACGATTACCAGGCCGCGTTGACCGTACTGGAAAACACCGCGAAAGAAATCGGCGCCCGTGAAGTCGTTGGCGACACCAAGATCGCCAAGGTTTCCATCGTCGGTGTCGGCATGCGTTCGCACGCCGGCGTTGCCAGCCGCATGTTCGAAGCGCTGGCCAAGGAAAGCATCAATATCCAGATGATCTCCACCTCCGAAATCAAAGTGTCGGTGGTGATCGAAGAGAAGTACCTGGAGCTGGCCGTGCGCGCCCTGCACACCGCCTTCGAACTCGACGCTCCCCGCCAGGGCGAGTAAGGGTTTTGAAAGGGGCGCGGTCGACACCGCGCCCTTTTTGTTTTTGATCTGCGCCAGAAACCTGTTTTTTTCCCGGCGCTAGTCAATACTCAGGCACAGGCTTGATGCCGTCATGGCCGGGCTGGTGCCTTTTGGTTGTGCAGACTGTAGTCCCTTGAATGTAAGGCGTGAGGAGATAGTTATGCTGATTCTGACTCGTCGGTGCGCAGAGAGCCTGATAATTGGTGATGGTGAAATCACCGTGACGGTGCTCGGCGTAAAAGGCAATCAAGTCCGAATTGGGGTCAACGCCCCCAAGGAAGTGGCTGTCCATCGTGAAGAGATTTACCTGCGCATCAAGAAAGAGAAGGACCAGGAACCAAGCCATTAATTTTTATTGAATTTTTGGTTTGCAAACGGGGAAAAGGGTGGTTATTATACGCCCCGTGTTGCGGAGAGCTGGCCGAGTGGCCGAAGGCGCTCCCCTGCTAAGGGAGTACACCTCAAAAGGGTGTCGGGGGTTC